>Ga0209443_1001103_pt1 | contig 17457 bp, 12 predicted proteins | sample LauGreBMM110DCMD_2_FD_187571 | JGI IMG/M metagenome (GOLD analysis project Ga0209443, IMG submission 187571) | Freshwater lake microbial communities from Lake Michigan, USA - Su13.BD.MM110.DCMD (SPAdes) (version 2) | ecosystem: Environmental > Aquatic > Freshwater > Lake | place: Lake Michigan... | reverse complement strand
CCAATTTCTTATATTCAATTCCATCTAATTTTTCTTCATCAACTTTATTATATTTATTAACAAATAAAGAATAATCATTATCTTTAATTTCTTCAATATTAACTTTTATTATTAATTCTTCAACTATTTCACCACTTGATATTTTAATTTTACAAAATTCGACTTCTTTTGTTTCTCCATCATTTACAAAGAAAAGAATACTTGATTTTACACCAGTATTTAAAAATAATCCATCTTCTAATGATATTACTTTTGCTAATCTTAACTTTTCGCATAAATATTTTCTTGTTAATTTATATAATTTAGCATCATTAAATAATACACCATCTGGAATAATTACCGCACATCTTCCTCCTACATTTAAAGATTGCATCATTAATTGTAAAAATAATGGTTCCGCTTTTGTTCCTTCAATCTTCAAATCTTTAATTCTTTTACAACAATTTGCATGAATTATATTTTTTAATCCAAATGGTTCATTTGCTAATATTATATCTACTTTATCAATAATTTTTTTATCAATTAAATAATCATTATGTAATGTATCATTTTTTACAAATGTTTCATTAAAAATTTGACCACATTCTAATAAAGCATTTAATAATGACATATTTTTTACTGTTTCATCTACATCAAATCCATATATTCTATCTTTATTAAGTTTCCAATTAATATTTTTATGTTTTTTATTTAAATGCTTTATCGACATTGATAAAAACCCACCGGTTCCCATAGAAGGATCTAATATAGATTCAATCTCTCCATTCTTTTTTAATTTAGGATCACATAGTTTAATCATATACTTAATTACTTCACGATTTGTAAAATATTGTCCTAAATCTCTCATACCACTTCCTGTTGTTCCTGTTTTTAGATGTAACTCATATATTGCCCCAACAATATCAATCTTATCAAATAAATTACTTATATTAATATCCTCTAATTTCTCATAAATTTTTAAAAAGTTTAGTGGTGCATTTATTTTAAATTTAAAAGTATTAAAATTTAATTTATCTTGAAGATATACAAATAAGCAATCTTCATCTCCATTTTGAGTATAAAATTTAGCAATTGCTGTTTGGTCGTCGCATTTTGTTCCATCTTTATTTTTAAGAAAATTTTCAAAAGCAAATTCTAATGGTATTTCAAATTCTGAACATTTTTCAATAGTTAAGTATCTTGATACTAGTAAGGCTACACAATGATTAATTGAGTCTAAACCAGTAATACCCTCTACGCGAAGGATATTACGAATTGATGTGATAGTTGTTTCAAATTGGTTCATTTATTAATAATATACTTTTTATAGTAATAATTATTTATATCAATTTTTAACTAATAAATAAAAACATTTTTATCTTCTTATATTTTGTTTCTTAATAAAATATAATTTATCTAAATTAATACCTAAATTAGATTCATTGTAAAAACCATTTGAAATATATTCATAATTAATTAACTTTTTATTTGTTTTTGATTTTTCAATATATTGATTTTTATTTGATATTTCTAATTTTTTAAAAATATCTTTTAATTCATCTGATTTATAATGACTTTTAACTAATTCATCATAGTCTTTCAAACAAAATTTAATCCAATTGCCATTTTCTGGTTCAATATTTTGTTCTAATTCTGTATAAACATTTTTACAATATTCAATATACTTTTCTTTTGAATCTATTATTTCAAATTCATTATAACCATTATATGAATATTTATATGGTTTATCTATTGTTCGTTTTATTATTTTGTCTCTATATAAATTACCACAATTTGCATTAATTGTTAATTCAGGTGTTAACCAATTTAATGATCCACATATATGATAATCTGATATTTGAGTACAAATATCTTTAGCAAACATTTCTTTTGAATTAATTTTTAAAATGTATTTAATTGATTGACTCCCTGTTAATTTACCATTTAATAATTTTGTTCTCCTTTCATTTTCATTTTGAATTATCTTACTAATTCTATACATATTCATTGTATTTTCTAATCCTAAATATTCATTCCAATTTCTCCAGCCAGAACGTTTATATATTTTATCGGCATTAATTGGTAATTCTTTTGAAAATTCTTCTATATTATTTTTATAATCATTCCTATCATTATATTTTTCTTTAATTAATTCTTTGGTTTGTTTATATGGAATATATGATATTTCTTTCATCTCCTCAATAAAATTTAATTCAATATTAATATTATATTTAATATTTAATAATTTTAATTCTTCTTCTCTTTCTTTTGATGTTTTATCATCAGAATCTAGTTCATTATATTTTTTAAAATATTCTTGTACATTTTCATCTATTTCTTTAATATTCCTTAATAATAATCTTAAATCATTTGTCTTTTCATCATTCTTTAAATCATCTCCATCTACATATGGAATCATTATATAAGCTTCTTTATTTTCTTCTTTAAGAGATGTTAAACATCTTGAAAGTGATTGTGTTATATCAATATTTGATGTTTTATTATCAATAAATATTACTCCATCACATCGAGGAATATCAACACCTTCCTGTAATACCTTAGCACTACATAATATACTGTAATCTTTTGTTTCAAAATCTTCAATAATTTTTAAACGTTCTTCTTTATTATCATTTCCTGTAATATATTCAACATTTGTTAATATGTCTTCTGTCTTATTAATATTGTTTAAAATTTCACAAAAAAATTTACAATTAATAATATATTCATGAAATGTAATTACATGTTTAATATTATTTGTTCTTATACAATCAATTAATCCTTTTGCAAACATAATATAACGGTCTTTTAAATTTTTTAATTTTTTAATTTGATGTTCTGTTAATTTATTTTCTTTAAAGAATGATGCAATATCAAAAGTAATTTCAATTGGTGTAGTTTTAATTGTCATTATTTTATATGGACAAATACGACCTAGTTCTTTAGCTTTAATAGCACTAACACTTACAATTGTTTTACCATAAATATTTTCATCATCCATACAATATATATTATCTTCATCTCCATGATAAATTTTTTTAGTAGCTGTTAAAAATATTTTTTGTTTAATATGTTTACTTTCTAATAATAATTTAAAAACTTTAATATTTTGTACTTGTTCTTCACTGTCACTATTTGGTGTTGTTAAAACTGTATCATATTTGTTACCTGCAGTTCTATGTGCTTCATCATAAATACAAATATCAAATTCATAATTAATAAATTTTTCACTTGAATGATATGTCGAAATAAAAATACAATATTCATTAAATTTATAAAAATCATATATATCTTGTTCATTACTTATATTTATATCTTGTTCATTAATTATATTTTTTTCACAACATACTGTTTTAATTATTTTATCTGAGCAATATTTAACCCAAGTTTCGTGTGTTTGACCTATTAAATACAAAGATGGTACTAAAATCAATATCTTTTTATATTTTCTTTCCATATTACAAAATAAACTACTTAACATAGTCTTTCCATATCTACAAAATAAATTCCAAATTCCTTTATCGTATTTATTAAAATATAAAATAGTACATAATATCGTTTCAATTTGATCATCAATAATATCTTTATTTTGTTTTTTTAAGTTAATAATTAACGAATCATCATAATTATCTAATAAATAAGCAAATAAGTTTGTATCTATTTTTAATAATTCTTTAATAATATCTCTTACTTTTATTTGATTGATATAGTTATTTAATAAATTATATGTTTTCTCTTGAACAATATTTACTTTATTTACTCTAATGTGTTCAATATCATATGTAAGATTTTGAATATCTTCTTTAGTTATATTATGAATATTTTCATCTATAACATCATTTAATTTTTCCCATTTAATTTTCATTTCCTCAAAATATTCCTCAAGAACTTTTTGTGTTACTTTATCAGCTTCATAAAATTCTATTCCACCACTACCTTTTAAATTATATTCATCAAACTTAATTTTAATCATATTATCAATTTCATAACATGTATATAATTCAGGGTTTAATATTTTATAATAACATTCTAATGGTACTTTATCAGGGTGTCCAGTTAAATAAGGTTTCATTCTTGTTTTCATATTACAGGTTGAACCTATTTTTCTTCCTAATTTATGAACTTCATATGATAAATATCTATTTGTATTTATATTATCAAATAACAAATAAATATAATGATTTTGAGACATTCTATTCATAAAATAATTAATATAATATTATAAATATAAATCAATTTTTTAGATAATTTTATTTAATAACAGTCCCATAAACCAGTCATAAAGTTATCTTTTAGCATTAAACTATCATTACGAATTTTTTTTAATCCTTTAATAAATCCACTTGTTATTTTAGCATTAAATTCATTCCACCATTCTTCATCATAAGGTGAATTTAATACATTAGATGTAATTAAATAACTAATATATAATGTTAAACCATAATTTGTTAATCTATTAGTTTCATTATCATAATATATTTTTTTATTATCTTCTAATTTTTTTTCATTATCATTAAATGTACATCCAGTTGATTCAATTATATTTTCTTGAATATCAATATCGTCATTTTGAGATTCTTTAAATTGGTTTATTTTTTTTATAAATTTATTTAATATTTTACTTTTACATTCTTCTTCTTTTCCTTTTTTCCATATAATAAGTTCATAAATATTTTTTATTAAAATTATTGGTTTATTTTTCTCTTCATTTGCATCATATAACATTTTTGCAAATTGTTTACTACAACCAATTTCTTCACTAATTGCATTAATAATATATTCTTTTTCATTATCAATATTATAGTATTTTTCAATTTTATCAATAACAACTTCTTTCATAAATTTATTAAATTTAGTTTCATTATTAATATTACTCTCCCAAAAAATTCCAACATGAATTATTTTTTTACTTATACTTTTATTATTATATACTAAACTCATAATACGATGAAGTTCATTAGATAAATCTACTTCATTTGGATTTTTATGATGATTTTCAAAAAATTCTAAACATAAATAATATTTACCCGATATATGTAAAAGCATATCAACACGATAATTATTATAATCACAATAATTCCATTCTTCAATCGCTAATTCTTTATTGTCAATTAATGTGATTTCTGATTCTGAATCTGAATTTTCTTTAACATTATAACGAATATCATCAGTAGATACTTCAAATTCATTATTATCTATTAAAAATCGACGATTGAAAAAATATTTTATTTTTTCATTTGTTTCTGATTCTTTTTTTAAATATTCGACAACTTTATATTGAAAAAAATCTTGTAATTTAATTAAAATTTTTGCTGATATTTTAATATCATCGTTTTCATATTTAAGTTTTATTTCTGCTTTAGTTTTATTTTTAATCTGATTCAATTTTATATCAAAACCAATTATTTCAAAAATTTTAATATTATTATATGTAATTCTATAACTAGGTTTAGACCAATCAACAATTTTATTTTTAGAAAAATATTTTAATAATTTTGGAAATACGTCTTCAAAATTATCAAATTTTAAGTTATCTAAAAGTCTAACTTTTAAGTGTGCGTCAACTAAATCCATACTCATTATTAATTAATAACATTAACATCAAATGGACCTTGTTTCAATTTTTTATTATGATAATCAAAAGCAAATTTTTCTAAACTATTACGATTAATTTCTTTATTTTTTTTTAAGAATGATTCGGTGAAATAAATTCTATTATTTCCTAAACCACCTTTATTTTTTAATTTATTTTTATTTATAACTTCTATTCTTTCAATAGTTATTTTTATAGGACCACCATATACTTTAATAGAATCATTTTCTTGTGATTTTAAATCCTTTTTTGATATTTTTCTAATAGTTAATAAATATATATGTTTTCCCAATACAGCATTTAATATTGGTTGTAGTTTATCTAAAGCATTTTGTCTAGCCTCACTTTTACTATTACTTGAACTCAATATTATAGATTTACTACTATTTACTATCAAGTAATGATATTTACCAATGTTAACTATTATATCTTTATAATCCATTAAAATAAATTAGAAAATTATACTTATTTTAAATTAAAGTTTTATTAAGGTGCTTTAACCACCTTAGCTTTCATTTAGATTACTTAGTAATGAATATTTTAATATTTCATTAATATGAGAAATTAATATTACTTTAAAATTATCATCTTCAGGTGACGTTCCTTCTCTTCTCATTTTTTCTAAATCATCTAAATTATCATTTGGAATTAAAGCTATTTTACAACCAGCCTTTTTACCACCTTGTAATTTAGCGTGTAATCCACCGATTATACCTGCATTACCTATCAAGTCAATTTCACCAGTCATACAAACATCATTTCTAATTTTTTTACCAGATAAAACTGAATAAATTGCTAAAGTAAATGCTAAACCTGCACTTGGACCATCTTTAGGTGTTGCACCATCAGGACAATGAATATGTAATCCAAATGCTTTTTTATTTTGAGCATCTTCAATTATTTTGTTTTGTTCTTCTTCAGATAATAACCTAAATGCATTTTTGAGTGCATATTGTACGGATTCTTTCATTACATCACCTGCTTGTCCAGTTAAATTAAGTTCTAATATCTTATCTGAAGGAAATTTAATGACTTGAATTAATGTAATACCACCTAATCCACCATTACTTGATGCATATAATCCATTAACTAATCCAATAGATGGTTCAAGTGGAATCTTTTTAATTCTTACTTTAGAATGGTTTTCAAATAATTTCTTAATATAATCTAATGAAATTGTATATGGAATTTGAAAATCATTAGTATAGAATCTATTTAAGTTGATATCACGAACGATTTCAATTAGTTTTTCTTTAATTTTACGTACACCAGCTTCATTAGTATAAGTTTCTATTAAATGTTTAATTAATTCATCGTTAAAAATTAATTCATCTTTATTAAAACCAACATCTTTATAAATTTCTGGTAACATATAATCTTTAATAATTGTTAATTTTTCTGACATATTTAATGGATGAGTTTCAATAATTGTAATACGGTCTTTTAAAATTGGGTCAATTAAATTTGGGTCATTAAATGAAAATATAATTAATGCTTTTGATAAATTAATTTTTACACCTGCAAAATATTTATCCTCAAATTCATCGTTTTGTGTGCTATCAGTCATATGAGTTAAAATAGAAATGATTTCTTTTCCTTGTTCAGTATGAGATACTTTATCTATTTCATCAATAAATATAATAGGATTCATACATTCTGCTGATATTATCATATCTACTACACACCCCCAAGTTGAACCAACATATGTAAAATTATGACCAACTAATGTAGAACCATTAACACTACCACCAATAGGTAAAAATGAAAATGGTCTTGGTTTACCTTCTTTATCTATCAAACATTTAGACAGTCCATTTTTTGCTAAACAAGTTTTACCAATACCAGGAGGACCTTGTATTCCTAAAACAGCACCTTTAGCTTCACCATTAATCCATTGAGCAAAAATTCTTTCTAATTGTATTTTAGCTTCTTTATGACCAAATACGGCATTATCTAATACATTTCTAATATTAACTAAATATTCTTTTTTATCAACTTTATATTTTTCCCATTCTGTAATTAAATCATTACTTGAATCGGTTATCTTTAATTCTGTTATATAATTATTAATTTCATAATCAGAAAATAATTTTTTATTATCATTAGCTAAAATTTTTTTTAAAAAATTATCTTTAAATGATAAAATTTCATTTTCTTTATAAATACCAAAAGGAATTTTAAGTAAGCCATCTAACCAATGTTGAGCTTTACTATCACCTTGAAATGAATTTTTAATTGATTTTAATTTATCCATAGCTTTTGCTTTAATATTAGCATTTACTTTCATCATACTTATTCGTCTTTCATAAGAAATATCAGAATCAATTAATTTAGTTAATTCCACTTCTTCTTTTTCAACTTTCGTTTTTGTATTATCAAGTAAATTTCTTATAGTATAATGTAATGATTGATATATATCAGAAGCATTGTCTTTTTTATCTTTAGATTTAAATATATCAAATAAAACAAAAGCTAATTTTTTATCATCATTATTAGATATTAATAATAAAGTTAATATATCAATTTTACGATATTTAGATGCTAATAAAAATTCATTAATTAAAGAAATTAATGGTTTACCTTGTAATATCTTAAAATCATTATATTTTTTTTTAACATCCTCTATTAATTCATAAGATGTAGAAACTATTAAATCTCTTAAACTTAATATTTTAAAATAATTATCCTTAAATATTTTAGGTACTATTATATTATAATCAAAAGCTTTTCTCTGTTCTTCTATTTTATCTTTTACATATTTAATAGAACTTGAAATATTTAATAAATCATCTTTAAAAAACCCCTGTAATACTAAAAATCTATCCTTTGCTCTAATATATATATAACAACCATATTTATCTTCTATTAAAGAAACAGAATTAATATTTTTTGTAATTTTAATTTTGTCAAATTGTAATGAACAAATACAGTCAGAATTTGTAAAATGATTATTTCTTTTATTTGTTACTTTTTTAGGACTAGTTTCAATAATATCAGTAATATTTTTTAAAAATGCAGGTATATTAGATGAATCATCGGGTATTATTATAGAACCTATATTTTCAATATTATTAGATTTTTTAATACCCATTAATGTTTCTATTAAATCTTTTGTAATCATACTTGCTTTTTTTAATGATTCGTTATTTTCAATTTTAAAATTAATTTCTTCTTTATGTTCTTTTGAATCCCATAAACAAATAGGTCTGATAAATCTAGAAATAAATATAATCTTTTCAAGATCGTCTTTTTCAAATAAATTTATCCAAGTATCATTAAACATTAATTTAAGTATATATGTTAAATTTTCTGGAGCAATATGATTTAAATATTTTAAAATTAATAATTCACATTTAAGTAGTCTTAAAGAAATATTACTGAACCCTTTAGTATTTAAATATTTTATAGTTAAATAATCTGGAAATCTATTGATAATATCTTTAATCTCTTTTAATTCGTCTAAAATAGATATATAACTTGAATTAGTATCTTGAAATATTTTTAGATTGTTACAATAGGAAAGATTGTTTAACATACTTATTAGTATATCTTTAAAAAAAGTTAGTTTATTATTCATCATATCAACTTCTTTTTTTAAAAATTTAAAATTTCTTTGAAAATTTATTAACAGATTTATTTTTTCTAAAGTTATATTATTATACATCTTACTTTAAAAGATATTTTTATTTTAAATAAAAATATATTCTAAACATTCGTTTTATATGTAAAAAATAATTATTTTAATTGATTTGCTAGCTTTAAAATAATTTCCTTACTTATTAAAAATTCTATATTAATTATATTATATGATTCTAAATCAAGAGAAACACACACATTAACACATTTATTATTTTTATTATCTTTTATTATTTCAAATTTAATTTCATTAACTTCTTTTTTATTATTTAATTTGTCTAAATTAACTATTTCATCATCTTCATCTAATTCTTCTTCTTCTGTGCAATCATTATTACTTTCATTTTCAGACCAAGTAACATTATCTTCATTGTCTGATTCATTATCAGTATTATCTTCAATTAAATAAGAAGATTTTATTTTATTAAGTTTAATTTTTTTTAGATACATTTTTTAATTAATATAAATTAGATTTTAACTAATTTTCTGATACAGTATCTTCTACATTTAACATATTTTCTGACACAGTATCTTCTACATTTAACATATTTTCTGATACAGTATCTTCTACATTTAACATATTTTCTGACACAGTATCTTCTACATTTAACATATTTTCTGACACAGTATCTTCTACATTTAACATATTTTCAGGAATGTCATATGGCATAATATTTGGAAATAATTTATTTGTATAAATAGAAGCTAGTTTAAAATGAACCTTATCACATTTAAATGAAATTTTATTAAATTCAGATACCAATGGATTTACTTTAGTCCAATTAAACATAAGCTTTCTCATTTTTAATAAAGCACAAAATTGTTCGGTTGGTATAGTTTTTAATAAATTATAAATATCTCTTATTTGAAGATAATATTGTTTCATTTCTGTATATTCTAATTGTTTTCCAATAATTTTGGCTTTCTTTTTAAAATAAATACCTCTAATACTAAACATAATATCTTTATATTCTTTTGGTAATAATTTATATAAAGTATTATCTATACTTTTTCCATTTTTAATATCATATAATACTTTAAATAATTCAAATATTTCAGAAGTGCATACTTTAAATAATGCATCAATAGTACCAATAGTATCAAATGATTGATTAGTATTTAATGGATTAACAATCTTTTTTAAATTTGACATTTGTGCAATGTATTCATTTAATTTACTATTTTGATATAAATGAATTAAACCCATAAAAATATTCTTTTCAGAACCAATACTTTTTGCAAATTGATAATTCATTGCTTGAAGCTTAATTAGTCTATATCTATTAATATTTGTATCAAAACATTTAATTACTACACCTTCATATTTAGGCGGTAAAGTAAATTGATCTTTTTTATTTAAATTATCAAATTCTTCTAGACTATTAATTTTTTCAGATAAGAAAATATTACTATCTAACATTGATAAATCAAATGGTGAATTATATAAATCAATTTCTATTTGGGTTTCTTTTTCTCTTACAAATATAAGTGCTAATTTCTTATATTCATTTCCAAATTCATTTTCATAATTAACTACATTTTTATTTTGAAAGTGAATTAATACAAAATAATAACAAAAATCTTTATTTAATTTATCAGTGAAACTATCTAAATTTTCATAACCAGAATTATTTAAAACTTCCATAAACATATTAAAATGAGATTTATTTACACCCCATATAGATTCATTACTATTTAAACATCTACGAGTAGAAATATACCATTTGGATCCATGATAAAATACAGAAAGTAATGTACCTTCATAACATTTATTTATGATTCTATCTCCTTGTTGATTTAATAAAAGATATTCTAATCCTTCTGAGTTAACAATAGGAGTTTCACAACTAAAAGATATAATTTTTTTTGTATTTCTATCAATTACTAAAGATCTACATTCATTATCTAAAAGAGTTGTTGATTGTTGTTCAAATTTATGATAAACTAAAAAAAGATTTTCATCAACGTAATCTTTAGATAAAATATTTTTTTTATATAATTCATTCCTGAAATTTTCTAAATCAGGAAAATTATTTATTAATTCATTAATACAAAAAATAGGTTTACTCATTAATTAAATATACTTAAATATTCTTTATATATTTTATTATTTAGATAATATGGGTGCATTTTAAACAATCTAATTTACCAAAGCCGACAATTTTAATTTCATTATTATTGGTACAAACAATAATAAGAGAATTATTAGGAATACAAACAGGTTTAGAAAGTTTAAATTTAAATTCATTTTCATCAAGTTTAATTAATAGTGCTTCGGTATTTACATTACCAATTTGTAAGCATACATTATCATTGCAATTGGGTGACCAATTACCATCAAAATCAGTTGTTAATGTAATATTTATTATAATTTCTTGATAGACTGGTGCAAGTGTACCTTTAATTCCAACTAATGCACCAGAAAGTTTATCATCTTTACAATAGAATGAGTCAATATTAGTTCCAATAGCAGTTAGACCACCAGGATAAAGAATTTCAAGATTATTTTTATCAGTTTGAATTGACTTTATAATTGTTATGATTGGAATAACTGTAAAATTTCCATTTTTTTCTTTTTTATATTGTCCGGGACGAATTTCAATTTCATCACCTATCTTAAATGTTCCAGAAAGTAAACTACCACCAAATACACCACCTTTAATTTCATTCCAGTTTATACCAGGTTTATTAATATCAAATGAACGAGTTATACGGAATTCTGTAGTTTCTGTATCACAAGATTCTAAAAGTTTAGGTGGAAATACTTCCATAATTGCTTCAATTACTTTTTGAAGACCAATTTTTTTATTTAAAACAGTTGGAATTATATACTTGGTTTTTATATTTAGTTTATCAAGAAGTTCATCAAGTTCTTCTTTATGTTTAATTGCTTTATCTTTATTAATCAAGTCAAGTTTATTAAAAATGATTATTAAATTTTCAAGACCACTTATTTTTGCGGCAGCTAAATGTTGAATTAATTGAGGTTTTTTTGAAATGGGTTCTGCAGCTGAAACAACTATTATAGCACCTTTCATTAAACTGACACTACCCATCATCACAAGCAAAAGTTCATGATGACCAGGACAATCAACAAATGATAAATGGTGAACTAATGTAGCATCATCAATACAACTTTCTGAATTAGTAGTTTCATATTCTCCATTTGATTTTTTCCAAATCTTTAAATTTGCATAACCAGGTTTAATAGTAATATTACGTATTTTTTCATTACTATGACGTTGTGTTTTAGTTCCAGTTAGTTGATAAACCATAGTTGATTTCCCATCGGAAACACTTCCAAGACATCCAATATTAAATATAGGTTGATATTGCATTATATTAATATTAATATAATATAAATAATTAACTAAATTATCAATTTTTTTTACTATTAAAAATTGAATATATAATATTATTTTAAAACAAATATAATATTATATAATGGCTTCTGTTTATAATTTTATATATGATAAACTCACATATACTTCTGATTCAATATCAATTAATAATTTTTCATTGAGTGTATCTGGAAAAAGTTTATTTCAAGATTCACCACTAATTGTTTCTCCAGGAAATATTTATGGTCTTATTGGAAAAAATGGTTGTGGTAAAAGTTCTCTTCTAAAACAATTATCTTTAACTAATTTATTTGCAGATAATAAAATTAGAGTTTTATATGTAGAACAAGAACTAGATATTTCTGACAAAAATCCAGTTGATATTATTTTTAGTTCTAATTCAAAACTTGCTTATATTACTGAACAAATTGAAATTATTGAAAAAGAAATAAAACATCTTCAAGATAAAGAAGAACCTATTTATGAAGATGATTTACTTTTAGAAAATCTAATGAATAAATATCAAGAATTTCAAAATCAAATTATTGGATTTAATAAAGAAGCAGAAATAAGTAAAATCAAGTCTATTCTTTATGGTTTAGGTTTTACTCATGAATCAATGGAACAATCAAGTTCAATTTTTAGTGGTGGTTGGCGTATGAGAATCTCACTTGCTAGAGCTCTATATATTGAACCCGATTTGCTTCTTCTTGATGAACCAACTAATCATCTTGATCTAGAAGCAATTATTTGGTTAAGTAACTATATGGAATCTTGGAAAGGTGTTGCAATTATTGTTTCACACAATATTGGTTTTTTAAATGAAACGTGTTCTCAAATTATGAATATTGAAAATTTAAAATTAGTTACATATAGAGGTAACTATACAATGTTTAAAAAATCACTTGAACAAAAACAAAAAAATCAAATAAAAATATATGAAGCATATGAAAAGAAGCTTAAAGAATTTAAAAAAAATAACTCTTCTAAAAATGGAGTTGATGAATTTATAAAAAAAAATCAAGTGCTTAAACCAGAAAAACAGTATTATGTAAAAATTAATTTTCAACCAAGTAATAGTTTTAAATCACATGTTATTAAATTAGAAGACCTCTGTTTTTCTTATTCTGACAAAGAAATTCTTAAAAATGTTGAAATTGGTATTGATATGAATACTCGTGCAACACTTGTTGGTTTAAATGGTTCTGGTAAATCAACACTAATGAAGTTAATATCAGGTGAAATCAAACCTTCTTCTGGAACAGTTTGGATTCAAAATAATCTTAGAATTGGTTATTATAATCAACACTTTGAAGAACAATTACCTATGGATAAAACACCAATTGAATATTTAATAGATCGTATTCCCGATAATTTAAAAGATGGTAATCGTGAAATTACTGTTCGTAGTTATCTTGGTAATGTAAAACTTGAAGGTAATGCACATAATAAAAAAATTAACGAACTTTCAGGAGGACAAAAAGCAAGAGTTGCGTTAGTTAAATTAATTTTTCAACAACCTCATGTTTTACTTCTTGATGAACCAACAAATCATCTAGATATTGAAACGGTAGAAGCATTGATTAATGGTTTAAAAGATTTTAATGGTGGTATTCTATTAATTACACACGAACCTGAATTAATTAATTCTCTTGAATCTGAACTATGGATTATGGATAAAAATACTAAACAAGTTTGTAAATATTTAAACTCTTATGAAAATTATTGTAAAAATAGAGTTTAAAAATAAATTATTTTATTAAATTAATTAAATGAGAATATTATTTTACTCCGAAAGTTGTAATTTTTGTTTAAAATTATTAGAATATATTAATAAAAATAATTTGGAACAATATTTTAAAATGATTTGTATTGATGAAAAAACAGCAAAAGTTCCTAAACATATTAGTATTGTACCTACTGTTATAGATACTACTATTGAATCACCAATGGAAGGAAAAAAAGCATTTGAATATGTAATAAACCAAAAATATTTTAATCATCCTACAAATAACATTGAATATACTAAAAATGGTATACCTACACCTACTATTGATGAAGATACAAAAGCAGGATCATCAAAATCAGGTAGTGGTTTTATTTATGTAGATAAAGATATTGAAAAAAAATTTGTAGATAAAGAAGATAAAAATAATTTTGATCAAGTATTTAATTTTAATCAAATTTCTCCTCAAACAAAAAATATTCAGGCCCAAGATAATAGAGTAAATCAATTAATTGAACAAAGAAATATTCAAGATAAAAAAATGCAAGCTTTAATAAGGTTAAGAAAATAATTAATTAAATTAGCTAGGCAACACTTCAACAATATTTTTATGATAAAATGTTAATCTTACTCCTAATGATGACGTTGGAGTTACTAAAGGTGTAAAGTTTATATGCCAATTTGGATCCCCTGCTTTTTCAAAAGCATTAAATTCAATAGTACTTGCATCTACATTTGTATTTATATATCCTGCAAATGATATACCAGGATATTCAGTACGTGAAACATTAGTATTAATATCAGCACTAGTAGTTATTGGAATTACTTTTGTTAAAATTGGTTTTATTCCATTAATAGTTAAATTACCTGAAATACAAGTATTATTATTTAATTTAATATAATTCGATAAATTAGAAGCACTTCCTATAGAAGATATTATTAAATCACCATTTTCTGAATGAATTTTATTATTAGTAGGTAAACTACTAATATTTAATATACCCTGATTATTAGTATTACTAAAATTATTACTTCCAGAAAATTGAGCAGTTTGTCTTACTGTTAATATACCACTAATATCCATATTTTTAACACACATACTTTTAAAATTACCTGCCATATCTGTTATTTTTAAATAAGTATTTGATATATCAGTTGGTATATATTGATTATAATTAGAATTTATTTTAAGGTTGTTTCTTAAAATTATTCCATTTGATATATCTAAACCACCATTTTGTAATTGATTTGCAAATGTAGTTAGATTTTTTATATAATCTTTCTCATTATTGGTTGCCTGTCTAAATTTTTCTATAACATTTTGTGTAATTAAAAATTTGTCAACTTCTGATTGAATACAATATTTTTGTATATAGTAAAGAATAATTATTACACTAAAAATAATTAAATATTTTTTCATTATTTATAGATTAGAAATAAATAATTTTAAAACAATATAAATAATAAAAAAATTGATAAAAAGATTTAAAAATTTATAACTTAGTAATAATAATGCTAACACTTAAAAATGTATTACATGATAAAACTAAAGGATTCTCAAGATTAGAATTTGATATTACTGGAAAAGAAGTTAACTATGTAATTATGAATACATTACGTAGAATGGTTTTATCGGATATACCAATATATGCTTATTCGGAATTTATATTTAATAAAAATAATAGTATATTTCATAATAATTTTATTAAAAATCAAATTAAAAATTTACCTGTTTGGGGAATTGATAATAAAATTGAATTTTATGAAAAAATAAAAGTATATAATAATGATGCTAATAACGAAATTGAAGATTTGGAAGATAATGTAGAATTATCTGTTGATAAAAAAATTAATTCAACATCATTAGAACAATTAACTATGTATGTTGAATATAATAATAAATCTAATGATATTATTACGGTAACTACCGAACACGCTAAATTTTATTTTGCACAAAAACAAATATCTAATCCTTATCCAACTCCAATTCAACTTGTAAAATTACAACCTACACAAAATATTAATTTTACTGCTGTAACATCTATTGGTATAGAAAAAGAGAATGCCATTTTTTCACCTGTTTCTATTTGTGTATATGAAGAGAAAAAAGAAAATGAATTTAGATTTATTATTGAATCAAAAGGTCAAATAACAGAAAAAGTAATTTTACATCGTGCAATTATAAATTTAAATAAAAACATTGAATCTATTTTAAATCAATTTATTGAAAATTTAGATAATAATGAATTATCTGGACAAATTGAAATAAAAAATGAAGATCATACTATAGGTAATTTAATTACTTGTGGTTTACAAAATCATAAAAATGTAACTTTTGCTAGTTATCATTTACCACATCCTTTAGAAAAACGTGTAATTATTGAATATAAATTAAAATCAGGTAAATTTAAAGATGTATTAAAAGAGGTTATCAATGAATATATAGAGTTATATGATAAACTCGATAAATTAATTGAAAAAGCAAATTAAATATTTTATTCCAAAATAATTTCTTCATTATCTGCTTCCATAAGTAATTGATTAGAAGCACCTTGATCTACCATTTGATAACGTTTAGGAACTTCAATGAAAGCAATATAATTTTTATTAAATGGTATATTTTCTGTATCAAATTTTAATGCTTCTTTTTCTTTAGAATCTAATTTAGGTAAAATATTAATAAATATTTTTTTATCTCCTTTTAGTAAGACTAAAAAATGTGGTACTGTTCCTTGATAACTTGATAAAAATGCTTTATAATGATAACCATTATCTCCAAATATTTCAATATTAAATCCAGAAATTATTTCATCAACTAAAATATTTGGTATATTAATTGCTAAATAATTATAAACAACATTAATTTGTTTACTTTTCCTATTTAGACTTTTATCAAGATATTCTTGTTCTTCAATTACTCTTCGTTGAGTAAAAAAGTATTCAATATTACCAAAAGTTTTATTTTGATTACTTAATTTATGAAAAGCTTCATCGATTTCTGCCATTAAAAGATATATATAATATGTCTTTTTATGGTTTTTAATTTTATATATTATTGGAAAGAGTTACAAAGTGAAATTGTTAGAATATGCAGAATCATTAGTATATCCTGCATCATTAAATGCAGCTACTTTAAACCTATAATACTGCCAAGGATTAGCAGCAACATCCCAAGGCATAGA
>Ga0209443_1001097_pt1 | contig 17495 bp, 14 predicted proteins | sample LauGreBMM110DCMD_2_FD_187571 | JGI IMG/M metagenome (GOLD analysis project Ga0209443, IMG submission 187571) | Freshwater lake microbial communities from Lake Michigan, USA - Su13.BD.MM110.DCMD (SPAdes) (version 2) | ecosystem: Environmental > Aquatic > Freshwater > Lake | place: Lake Michigan... | reverse complement strand
ACAGATTTTCGGTTTTAGAATAATTTAAAAATTCCATACATTGAAATAGATGCAATAGAGGCCACGCTGAGCCAAAACATTATTTCAGAAACAGGACCAGAGGCGATTTTTAAAAATTTGTTTTGGGATCTGAAGTTAATTGCAGCAAAGACCACAATTAAAAGTAAAATAGAGCCGACAGCGCCTCCTGAAAGAATCATGAAAGTTGGCATCTCTATAAAAAGGTATGCAATTACCCATAGGCATGGGAAAAGCCAGGCTAGAATGGCAACCCACTTTTTTCGGTCAGTTAGGCTTTCCGCATTTATCCATCCAAGTTGCCCAAATATATCAGGGAAGAGTCTTGACCAATACGCCAAAGTAGCAAATACGCTGGAATACAATACGAAAAAGGCTCCTGCCAAATAGGCCAAACGGGCTTCACTGCCTAAAGATTGTGTGTAGATTAAGGCCAAAGAATTAATTAACTCATTCCCCTCCGGAATTTCCTTCTGACCATGAAGAATGGATGCTCCCAAAAGATAAAATGCAGCTGTAACAATGGTATAAATAACCATGGCCACGATTGCATCAAGTTGCATGATTTTTATCCATCCATTTGCCCTCAATTGCCATTCTTCGGATCCATCGTTTACGCCTGTATAAGTAGCATATCCTTTTTCCAAGCACCAATAGGTGTAAGCGATGATTTCATCACTGGCAACTCCTGTGATTCCAAATGCCCCAATTGCGATGAAAACAAGGTCAGGCGGAAGTTCAAATCTCAATCCAGTCAGCACATCTGAAAAAGTAAATGCAAAAGGAGTAAAAGAAATAGCTAATACTGACGCAAGTGTTAAAAGAGTAAATCCTGCAACCATCAAAATTGCAGTTTTCTCAATGATGGAATAATAGTTCTTATAAATTAAAAAGCTTAGAAAGATTCCTAAAATAGGTGCCCAGATAAGTATAGGGATTTGTGGAAATATCATGCCGATAGCTATAGCTGAACCACCGAGCATACCGCCTACTTGTAAAATCTTTAAAAGGGTAAGCATAAATGTCGCCCAAATGGCCCAATTGCCTTTTTTGAAAGTAGGACCTGGGAGTTTTGCAAAAGAAAACATTAAAGTCTTTCCGGTAATGATTGCGTTTTTACCGAATTCAAGTTGTATGGCAACTTTCACAAAGCAACTGACTAGAATAACCCAAAAGGTGATAAATCCACCTTTTGCTCCCAGAATAGTAGTGGCAATTAACTCTCCAGACCCAACGATAGAGGCTGAAAGAATAAAACCAGGACCTAAAAATCTAAGTTTGGAAAAAAACGACTGAGGTGGTTCTTTTTGCACCAAATGTTTAATAGTAATACCCGAAAATAATATTCATTTCATCCTCACTGGTTAATCCGAAATTCACCATTTTATTCGTGGTATTATTATAGGTCACCACACTGGTCAATCCTTCTCCTGCTTTCAGCTGAATGGGTTTGGCAAGGTTGATTACTATGGGGTGCTCCCAATCTGTATTTTCATAAACGACCTCTCCATTTCTTGTTCCACCCAGAATTTTAATTTGAAATTTCTCACCCAACTTATGAAAATGCGAGGTAAGTGTAATTACGGTTACTTCTTTATTAAATTTATAATCGGTTGTTATCGTTTTACGTGAATTAGCAGGAATAGAAAAATTATAGTTGGCAAAGTTTATAGACTGCGCCTCTTTTACAACATTTGCCTGAGAAACGGTATACATATTGATATAGTTCTCGCCTATTAAATTGCTATTCTGTGTATTAAAATAATGTGCATTCAAGTCAAGCGCTGTAGCCGGGGGAACTTTCAGAGCAACACCTTCAGGAAATGTATAGGTTGTGTTTACATCTGTACCACCTCCCAAAAATATATGGTTCTGCATTTGTGCAAATGTGGTTATGTTGATAGTTGCGTCTGCATTATACAAATCCCTCAATGTATTTACGGGTGGTAACAAAGTAGTGCTTTGGAACCCATACAAGACAAAATGGTGACTGTTTGGCCGCCCTTGCATGGTAAATTTATTTACATATACCGTGGAAGTATTGGGGGAGGTTCTGTTTACAAACACTTCACGTTCTGTTTTGGCTCTTACTGTGAACGCGTTGATCGCTAATTGAAATCCATCTGCAGCGGCAGGTGCCTGCATGGGTACAAAAGCCTGACTGCATACTTCATTACTGGTCAGTATGTTTTCATCAACAACACTTCCTTTTTTAGGTGCACCTTTGATTATCCATTGTTTGATAAATTCTATTTGTCCCGATGTCAAATTTGTACCCCCCAATGGCATCGATGCACCATATTTTGAGGGTGTCTGACAATCGATTTTCTGATATAACAGACTATTCATATAATCACCCGGCTTTACCCTTACTAGGCCAGCTGTTTTTGCTGCTGCATTTTTTGAAATGATGTTAATTAAATTATCGTACGCGTTAGTTGAGTTTAACAGTAGGTTATGCTGACCATAGGTAGCATCGCTAGTAGATGCATGACAACCACTTGTTGCACAAGACAGTGTGAGAATATTGTCCTGAATAATTGTCCAGGTATCTTTTGCAAAAGTGCCTCCATCAATTGCCTCATCAGTATTTTTCGTACAGGATTCCATGAAAAAAGAAACAATTATTATTGAAGCTAAAATTGTTACTGTCACAAAATGTTTCATATGGCGCTATTTTAAAATATTTCAAAAGATGGGTAGAATCATAAAATTTCAAGTTCTAAAATTTATTTTACCCCTTCCATTTGTTAAATCGACCTTTTTGTATTTTTATTCAAGTTATAAAATTTTTTCTTAGTGAGTCCTCTACATTTTGAAGAACCGCATTTACTTTCAAAAGGCTTATAAAATTATAAAAAAAAATATTAGAATTGTCAACACTAAAAAATCAATCACAATGAAAAACCTATTGGTATGTGTTCTAGTATCAGCATCATTAATTGCTTGTACAAACCAAGAAACAAAAGTTGATATTGCTGCCGAGGAAGCTGCCGTGCTTGCTAGATCACAAGCGCTTCTCGCTGCTGAAGCATCCAAAAATACCGATGCGTCACTAGCATTTTACGCAGAAGATGCCATCAACCAAACTCCAGGAAATCCGCAAATCCAAGACCTAGCAAGCATACGTAAGGCCTACGACGGAACTTGGGCCTCAATCAAGTCGTTTCAAGGAACCACTTCAAAAATCACCGTTTCACGATCAGGCGATCTAGCCTGGGAGTATGGTATCAATCGCATTGTTATTGGGTCTCCGCAAGGTGATCTCTTGGACATGGGCAAGTATCTAGTAGTCTGGAAGAAGACAGATGGGGAGTGGTACGTGGCTGCTGTTACCTTTAGCAGCGATGCACCAGCTCCGTCGCCATTACCTGCGGCTGATGAGCCGAAAAAGGAGTAGACAGGTAATGAGGTCACCTCTTGCAGAGCTATTGAAATAATAATTATTTTTAAGTTTGAAAAAAATACGACTGAGACCTCTAGCAATAGGGGTCTCTTTTTTTTCGAAACCTCACCCAAAAACAACAAAGGACCCATGATTTAACGTAAGTCCTTGATTTTTATGTTTCGATACCAGGATTTGACCCTACCGCCATAGTTATGACGATTTTTGGAAAAAAATAGGTCTTAATTTTTAATTAGTTATATTTTTTAAAAACGAAAATCAATCTATTTGAGTGTATTTTTTTCCTCGTAAAAGATATTATAATATAATTTTAGTTATGTTTAAAATAAAACAATAAACTAAGTAATAATGTGAAATTTATTTGATATTAAAATATATTAGTTACCTTAAAATAAAAAAAAATCAAAATAAAAAAACAACATGAAAAATCTACTAGTATACTTTCTTGTATCAGTGTCATTAATGGCCTGTACAACTCCTGCTCCAACAACTGAAACAGCAGCTCCAATAGTAAGTACTGTTGATAGAGCTGAGCTGGAAATAAAATTAAAGGGAATGGAAGCTGCTTGGAATTTATCGGCGACTGATGAAGATCATGGTTTAAAGTTACTTCAAGAAATTATTGCTGATGATTTCTTAAATTTTAATAATGAAGGAGTTAAACAAAACAAAGCTGAATTTATTAAGTCATTGTCTGAAACTAAAGAAACAATTACCGAAGTTGTTAATGGCGAGATGCACCTGACCTTTTATAGCGACAACGTTGCTATTATAGTTGGATCTCATGTTAGCAAGGGTAATGACATGGATGGAAAGGCATTTACAAAAACATCATTTTGGACGGATACTTATATGGAAAGAAATGGGACATGGCAAGCAATTGCATCAGGCAGCAGAAATATCACTAGTGAATAAAAAAAACCCTTGATTTTGTTATGGAGGTTAAACCTACTCAATGTTAAATTGAGTAGGTTTTTTTAAATTTGTTCAGGTGCTCTTCGAGGTTTGCGGCTTAGTGGGAACACTTCATGCAAAACAACAAATGATCCACGATTTGAGGCCTGCGGAAACAAGCCTACCATTTTCGGGTCACGTCCGTAGCGTCTTACTTGGCCGCTGTGGTGATTTGCTTTTAAGTTTCATTAGCTTAAGCCTTTAGCAACTTATAATTCTTCAATAAAATCTTTAATTATGAGAAATCTATACCCTTTTTATTTACGCTAATTCGCTGATACGATTTTCACAAAACCGAAATCAACGAAGTATGATCGAATAATTAAGTTCTATTTTTTCAAAAAAATACTTTTTCCTGCAACAAATGTTTGTAACACATTGATGTTTTTAATTTCATCAGGATTTACGAGCAACGGATTTTTATCCAACAAAACCATATCGGCATATTTATTTTTTACAAAACTTCCAAGCTTGTCTTCGCAATGAAACTGCCAGGCTGCATAAATAGTAAGCGCTTTTAATCCTTCTAGCACAGAAATTTTTTCTTCTTTACCCAATACAGTTCCACTTTCAGAGGTCCGATTAACAGCTGTGTTTAACAAAAGCAACGGAATACATTGATACATTGGCTGATCTGAATGCAGTGAGAATGGTTGTTGCTGTTGAACAAAAGAGTTGATGGGTAGAATTTTTTCGCTCCGCGATTCTCCTAAAATATCATTTTTCAGCGCATCACCATAATACAAAATATGATTAACATGAAAGCTTGATGTAAGATTGAGTTTTTTCATTTGGGGCATCAACTCTCTTGGTAAAAGCAAACAATGCTCCAAGCGATTTCTATATTTTTTAATCGGATATTTTTGATTTAATTTTTCAAAAACGGAAACCACTTCTTGAATTGCATTATCGCCTTGTGCATGAATAGCAATTTGAAAACCTTTTGATTGCATTAAATCAAAACTTGATAGTAAATCTTCCTGTTTCATAAGTGCTTCTCCGCGATGAAATTTAGGAAGATGAAAACCCTTTTCAGTAAGTTCAGAATGTAAATAGGGTTCTTTCAAATACATAGAACCAATATAGGGCGAGCCATCGTACCAATATTTAAATCCTAGAATTTTATAAAAATCATCGCCATTGTTAACGCTTTCAGGAATTAAAATTTTTGGAGCATCATAACGCAAATAAATAAAGTGACGCACATTAGGTTTCCTTTCTGGAAGTTTTCCAATTAGTTCCAAAAATTTATAAAAAGGTTTAGAGGTGCCGGCTGAAAGATGTTCATAAAGCATCAAAATATTTTTATTGGCAGCGGATAATCCCAATGTAGAAATACTGGTTACGCCAGCTTTTGCATTTTCAAACATTACATTAGTTGCATTTTCCGCCAACGATTTTTTGAATACCTCTAATATTTCGACTCTAAAAGGTTCAAAAGCTTCTTGCTCTGCAATTAATCCAGTCAGGTTTCCGTCTTTATCTTTTTCAAAATAACTAGATAGGGTAGGGTCTTTGGTTTTATTCGTGATCTCTACTTTTTTAAATGCCAAAGAATTTCCATAAAAAGAATGTAAGCTTTGTGAAATCAGCAGCAATGGATTTTTTGGAGAAAGTGAATCTAAAAATTGAATAGTGGGAGAGTGTAATCCTTTTGTTAAGATTGGATCAAAGCCTTTGCAAATAATCCATTCTCCCGAAGGTGTAACCTTTACTTTTTCGGCAACGGCTTGCCATACAGCAGCTGGCGTTTTATGATTAAAGCCACTAATGTCGGTCATTCCATATAGAAAAGAAGACAAGTCATTATGACCGTGTGCATCAAAAAATCCAGGCATTAATGTTTTGCCGTCAAGATTTATTAATTCTGTTTTTGAAGTTTTTAATTTGAAAATTTGATCTTGATTTCCGAGCGCTTCAATTTTACCATCCTTTATAAACATGGCTTCAACAGTTGGCGTTTTATCGTCCATCGTAAGAATTGTTCCTCCATAAAAAATAATATTATTTTTATGCGAATAATCATCAAAAATATAAATACAAATTGAAGTTGCAGCTAACAGCAGTAGAACGAAAACAGAAAGTAATATTTTCTTTATCATAATAAAAAATGATCTTACAGATTTATGAAAGGCTTGGGGTTTTTGATTTCAATTGTCTAAGTAATTAGAATTGTCCGTCGTCAAAACAATGTAGACTTTTGTTGTGTATTCTTACTTATCTATTCTAGATGATATTCTTTTTTAAGCGTGTTTATAATTTCAGCTGCTAGTATCGAAGCCTCACTAAAACTTTCGTTGACTTGACTCCGATGATTTCTTTGATTCACTATTACCATATTCAGCATTTCCATTATTTTTTCCCTTTTATTTTCGAGAGGTCCAGTTTTAGATGAAAAAAAACTTTCCTTGGTTTTGGTGGACATCGTGTCAAGTGCTGGTAAAGAATACTTTGATATATCTTGATGAAGTTGCGGGTCAATGATTGAATTTATTGACGTTAGTAGCATATTATTCCATATAACCAGGGAATATTCCTTTTGCTGTTATAACCGTGCCTACTGAACCAACCAAAGCCCTTTCTGACGTAAGGCCTAAAAAATTGCGAATTGAATATGTTGAGTTTAATCCGGTACAATGAGCTCCTACAAAGTAATTAACTCCTGCTTCTCTCATTTTTCCCGCAGTCCATTCTAACTTATCATTACTAAGTTTTAACAAATGAAAACCTCCAATAATTTTATAAATTGGTCTACCTGGAATAATCTTTTGTACGTAATCAAGTATATTAGCAAGTCCTGCGTGGCTACATCCACTTATTAAAACAATGCCATTTTCAGTATCGAAAAATAAAGATTGGTCTTCGGGTATGACATCCTCTACTAGATTTTCTTTACTATCAATCATTTTACTTACACCACTCCAATTTTTTTCATCATATTTTCTTGGAACTTGTCCAGTTGTCCACACACCAGGAACTAATTGTGTGGGATTTTTATGGCTAATAAACTTAATTCCTAAATTTTCAATAGTATTCCTATTACTTAGAACATAATTACCATCTCCATCTGGATTAGGTCTTGAATAAAAAATCCCCTCACCTACATGTGCGTTTTTGAAAGAGTTGGGATACTCCTTTTTTAACGTTATTAGTCCACCTGTATGGTCTTTATGATTGTGACTTAAGAAAATATTATCAATATTATCAAGATTGATATTTAATTCTTTTGCATTCTGAACAACTGTATTTTCTCTTGAACCGGCATCAAATAAAATTCTTTCCCCATCAACTTCAATCATTGCTGAAAATCCCCACTCGCCGATATAAGAATCGGAAAGCATTGTGGAAAGTATAGTGATTTTAAAATCCTTTATTTTGGGATTTTGTCCAAAAGAAATCATTGGGAGAAATAATAATGCGATGATTAGGTATTTCATTTGTTTAAATTTAATACAATTAGTGAGTCTCTTTTTTGGATAATATCTCAATGAGTTCATTATTAAAATCTTTGAAAATTTTAATTTTTTTATTGTAATCTAATAATCTAGATTCAATTATATTTATTTGTATAATTAAATTCTCATCAAGTAATTTAGCTCGAATTAATTTAACGTTAAAATAAAATATTTTATAATTGGATTTTGATACATCAGTATTAGGATTATCTAAAATATGATTAAAATAAAAGTTTCTTACTGGAAGATGTTCTTTAAATAACACTTCAGATGTATTATCTACTTGTTCTCCATTAAGCTCAATTCTTTTATTCCAAGCTTCATAATAATTAGATAGCTTCCACTTTAGATCCGTAGATTCAACATAAGTTAAATTACCAGTAGCAATCATATTTTTATAGGAAGAGCTATTTAGGAAAACTGTTTGATTGACATATGAACTATCAATATTATCCATAGTAAATTTAATGAATTCATTTTCACTTAATTTATTATCATGAAATTCATATAATTTAGCTTTTAACTTTTGAAAGTATCGTATGCCATCATCAGAGTACTTAATTGTACTCTCAAGAAAAATTGAATCTTGTTTCAAATCTTGTAAAATAGAACCCAGGTTTTGCTCTTTACGTTCAATCATTATATTGTGTTCTCTTACATTTTCAGCAAAAAATCCAAGAGTTACAGCAGTAAATAACATCATAAATTCAATAATGTATTCAGACCATTTCTTTTTATGTGTTGGGTGGTGTGGGTGATGTACTTCCATATTTTTATTTCAATAGTTTATAATAAGACAATTTCTACAATTCTTTACTTTCCCAATTATTTAAGGCGCCGTTAATTTTTTTAACCTCATGCAAAAACAACAAAGGACCGACAATTTAACGTAAGTCATTGATTTTGTGTAGCCAGACTGGGATTTGAACCAGCCTCGGCTGGCAGGCAGGCTTACCTAAGGTAGGTTCCCGTCCGCCGCCGCGTAACTGACCGCTGTGGTGGTTATGAATCCATGCACCTAAAGTAATAATAAAAAAAGGTCTTCCAAACGAAAAACCTTTCAGTAGCGTAGCCGGAGATTTGAACCAGCCTCGGTAGGCAGGCCTGCCTACCGAAGGTAAGCTCCCGTCCGCGGCGGCGGATATGACCGCCGTGGTGGTTATGAATCGCTTTGTAATTCTTATTCTTTGCTCAACATTTTTTGAATAAACTCTCGGCCTACACCTGTTTTAAGTTCTTTTTCTCTTTTAAGAGCGCTTGATTTGGTTTCTTAGATCTCGGTATGTACTAACTCCCAGGGTCTATACCGTTTCGTCCAGTCTTTAGTACCCAATAAATTATGAGAAAGCAGCCTTGATTCCAGATTTGAGGTGTATCCTACATAAAACTTGTTAGCGGATGGGCTGTACAGCACGTAAACAAAAAACATAGTTAAAAAAATTAAAGTAAAAAAATAAGGCTCCCCAGGAGGGAAGCCTCTGTAGCGAGAGGGAGATTTGAACTCCCGACCTCAGGGTTATGAAGATTTTTTAAGAAAATGAAAGCGTTGATTTGTAGTGAAATACGTTTTTTCAAAACCGAAAACGACCGATTTCAGTCGATTTCAGGGGGTGTTTTCCTCACACAGGGAGTTTAGTGCAATTCAAGTTATCTTAACAATAAAATAATGGACTACAGAGATAGAATACATTAAGTATAAAAATATATTACTTACCTTTTGAAAGGTAAATCACATACTCTGTTGCAATTTTAACGCAACAGCTCTATTTACACTTCTTGTAATCACTATCATTCCTTAGAAACTTATTTAGTGGAGTCCAGAACCCACTTTAAAAAACGGGGCGTATCTGAAAAGCCTTATGAGTAGGAAAACAATTTAAATTCTAAAAAAATGAAAAAAATATTACTATGTTTTCTTGTATCAGCATCATTAACTGCTTGTTCAAACCAAGAAACAAAAACAGAAACTGCTGAGCAAAAATCAGCAACAGTTGAGCACATTTTCAAACCTACCTACTCAGATAATTTCAAAATTGGAGGTGAAGGCAATGTATTATTAGTTGAAAAATTTCATCAAGCAATTTTTGAAAAAGATTTTAAGCAAATGGGAGAATTTTTAGCTGATACTGCAGTTTTTAATTTGGAGGATGGAACAGTTATAAATGGTAAAGATTCCATGGTTAAATTTGCAGAAATAAACTTTTCAAAATTCAATATAATAAATTACAAACAACTTGTTTCATTACCAGTTGTTGCTGATAATGGAGAGGAGTGGGTATTAATATGGGACGAAGCTGATTTAGAAGTTGATGGTAAATCTACAAAAGTTCTATGGCAGGATGCATTCAGAGTTTCAAATGGAAAGATTGTAGTTATGAATGGATTTGTTAAATATCCAAAATAATTTTTTAATGTGAGTAATAGTTTAAGTTTGAAAAAATACGACTGAGATCTCTAGCAATAGGGGTCTCTTTTTTTTGAAACCTCACGCAAGAAAACCCAATGATAGCAAGTATTTCAAGATAAAAAGTGGTGTTTTCATGAAACAGAAAAGGACTTACGATTTAACGTAAGTCCTTGATTTTCATGTAGCGAGAGGGAGATTTGAACTCCCGACCTCAGGGTTATGAATCCTGCGCTCTAACCAACTGAGCTACCTCGCCGAATTTCTTTTTTGGTTTTTAGGGTTATTTTCAGATTATTGGTTACCTTCCAAAACATCTTTTTTTATTCCTTTTCAACCAATTTCTATTGGATTTCGAGTTTTAGACCCCCTAAAAACGGAATGCAAATATGAGGGCTTGTTGGCTGAAATGCAAATAGAGAAGTAATTTAGAAATTAAAATATTCGAATTTTCCCCCTCAATTTATGTCCAAAGATCAATTTGTAGCTGATTATCAATTAAATGCTTCCAAAAAAATTGTCTACACCTATTTAAGTACTGCGAGTGGGTTGCAAGAATGGTTTGCCGATAAAGTCCGCATTGATGAAGATAAAAACTACATCTTTAATTTTGATCAAGAGGACCATTATGCGAAGCAAACCATCGTGAAAGCCAATTTGCATGTTCGATGGGATTTTTTTGATCCTAAATTTCCAAACAGCGCTGTGGAATCCTTCATCGAATTCAAGTTAGATGAGACCGAACTTACCCAATCCCTATTTTTGAAAGTGATTGATCAGTCAAATCTATATACCCTGGATGAACTTGAAGGAATTTGGGAAGGCCTCATTTTGAAGTTAAAAGAAACTATTGGAGGATAAATCCCATCTTTACGTGCAGTTTCTCAATGAGAAATTCCCTTACTTTGTTTGGATTTCTGCAGATGAAAAAACTAGATAAGCTTATTCTAGGCTCCTTTTTAGGCCCTTTTTTACTCACCTTTTTAGTGGTAGACTTTATCTTGTTGATTGTCAACATGTTAAAGTATTTTGACGAAATCTTCGGTAAGGGATTGGGATTTTTGATTTATGCGGAACTGATCGGCTACTTCGTGATCAGCATTTCTCCCATGGCACTACCATTGGCAATGCTCCTTTCCAGTTTGATGGCTTTCGGAAATCTGGGCGAGCACTTTGAGCTTACCGCGATCAAAGGAAGTGGGATTTCACTGACTAGGGCGATGCTACCCATTGGCATTTTTGCAGTAGGCTTGACTTTTCTGGCCTTTCTGTCCAACAATTACTTGGTGCCAAAGGTAAACCTAAAGACCTTCTCGCTACTCTATGATATCCGGATGAAGACTCCATCCTTAGATATCAAAGAAGGCGTTTTTTACGACGGAATTCCAAATTTTAGCATCAAAGTCAATAAAAAACTGGATGAGGTACGGTTGAAGGATATTTTAATCTACAATCATGCCGAAGGGCAAGGAAATCTGAATGTAACGATGGCTGATTCGGGTAGGATGGAGACCTTTAATAACGACAATTACATGAGGCTAACGCTTTACGCAGGCCAAAGCTACAAGGAGTCACGATCCACTCGAGGGATTACTGAAGCTCCCGTGGAATTTTCAAGAACCGAATTTAAGGAGAACATCATGGTTTTCGATTTAGCAGCCTTCCAATTAAATCGCACGCCTGAAAACCAGTGGTCTACAAATCGTGCAATCAAGACGATAGGAGAAATTCGGTATGGCTTGGATTCAATCCATTTAATTGTGAATGATTTAAAATATCAAAATTTTATAACAGCAGCGAGTATTTTTCCTTTTTTCACCAAGAATAGAACCATTGACCCTTCACCGGAGATTTTAGTTGAAAAGGCACGATTTGATACACTTAGAAGAATTCGAATCCTGGAAGAACAAGCCTTGGACGACAGTATTGGTTCTGCCAATCAGGAAGTGTTGATTGATTCTAGCATCAGCACAATTGTAGAAGGGGCTCCAATTGATACAGTTCCTGTTTCACTGATTCCAGCGCAAGAGGAACCCACAGTTTCGATACGAAAAAAGTTGGAGGCTAAACAATTTGCTCGATATGATTCAATTTACTCCGAAAAAACGAGTAACGATAGCCTAGGGACAGTGGTGGCCCAATCCCCTAAAGCTATCAGAACCGCTCTATTGACAACGGAAGAAAAAGAACTGCTCGATTCCATGTTCTACAAGCGGGGCTATCTCAGCAATGCACTTACCTTAGCTTTAAACAATTCAAGAAATCTTAAAAATTCTTTCGATGTAAAGAAGAGCCAAGTGGAAGGACAATTACGGGAGTTCAGACGCTACGAAATTGCTTGGTACCAAAAATACAGTCAAGCCATAGCCTGCTTTGTGATGTTCCTCATCGGCGCACCATTAGGAGCAATTATTAAAAAAGGAGGTCTGGGTTTGCCCGTATTAATTTCCATTCTCTTTTTCATTCTATTTTACATGCTGACTATAACAGGGGAGAAGTGGGCCAAAGAAGGGGTGGTAGATTCCTTTTTTGGAACCATCTTTTCAAATCTTTGTCTTCTCCCATTTGGCTTATTTTTTCTAAGGCAAGCAAGAAAAGATGCTCGATTGTTTGAACCTGATTTTTACGACGGCCTTCTTAAATGGCTGCGTAAATTTGTGCCATCGACTCGTTCTATTTGACTTATTTGTTTCAAAATTGAATTTTAACCCTTACCTTTGTCATTGTTTTATTAAATTTAGCTAAACATGTATTTAACACCAGAGAAAAAACAAGAGTTGTTTAAAAATCATGGACGGTTAAAATCTGCTACAGATACAGGATCTCCTGAATCACAGATTGCCCTCTTTACACACCGAATCCAGCATTTGACGGCACATTTGAAGTCAAATAAAAAAGACCACTCTACGCGATTGGGATTGATGAAATTGGTTGGAAAGAGAAGAAGTCTTCTAGACTACCTCCACAAAAGAGAAATCGAGCGCTACAGATCAATTATCGCTGAGCTCGGAATCAGAAAATAACTCGAAAGTAGGGTTCTCATCCTTGAGAACCTTACTTTTTTCTTTTTTTAGCGACAAGCATTTACTTTTTATTATTAAGAATTAATTCAACACGTTGATATGTTACCAAATTTGATCACCAAGACCATCACCCTTCAGGATGGTAGAGAAATTAGTATAGAAACCGGTGCTTTAGCCAAACAGGCGGACGGTTCAGTTGTAGTGAGGATGGGAAAAGCGATGCTTTTGGCTACCGTAGTTGCAAAGAAGGATGCTTTAGATGGGGTTGATTTTTTGCCTTTGTCTGTTGATTACCAAGAGAAATTTGCTTCCTCAGGAAAGATTCCGGGAGGATTTTTGAAAAGAGAGGGCAGGCTATCTGATTATGAAGTGCTGATCAGCCGTATTGTAGATAGAGCTATCCGTCCTATTTTTCCAGATGATTATCATGCGGACACACAGGTGATGATTACCTTGATGTCTTATGACGATGAGGTACTTCCTGACGCGCTTGCTGGTCTTGCTGCTTCAGCTGCATTGGCAGTTTCTGACATTCCATTTAATGGACCTATATCTGAGGTTCGTGTAGCTAAAATTGACGGGAAGCTGGTCATCAACCCAAAGCCTGCAGATTTAGCGAAGGCAAGCATGGAATTTATCGTAGCAGGATCTTTAGAGTACATCTTAATGGTAGAGGGCGAAGCTTCTGAAATTCAGGAAGATGAGATGATCGAAGCAATGCAGTTTGCACACGAAGAGATCAAAAGACATTGCCAGGCACAGGTAGAACTGACCAAAATGGTTGGCAAGGAGATAAAAAGAACTTACTGCCACGAGAAAAGCGATGTTGCCTTGTATGACATGATGCGAGCAGAATTATATGCTAAACTTTTTGAAGTGGTCAATCGACAAATTGCCAACAAGAACGAGCGTTCCAGTTTGGTTAAAGAAATCAAGGATGCCTTTGTAGCTAGCCTTCCCGAAGATCATGGGTTTGAAGCCAGCTTGATCAGCCCTTATTTCCACAAGATTCACAAAGAAGCTGCCCGAAACCTAACTCTAGAAACGAAGAAGCGTTTGGATGGAAGAAACCTTGACGAAATCAGACCCATCTGGTCTGTAGTTGACTATCTACCTTCTGCACACGGTTCTGCCGTTTTTACCCGCGGAGAAACTCAATCTGTAACCACCTGTACTTTGGGTACGAAGATGGATGAGCAAATGATTGATGGAGCTGTTATTTCGGGTTACAACAAGTTTTATTTGCACTACAACTTCCCAGGATTTTCTACTGGTGAGGTAAAGCCCAACAGGGGTGTAGGTAGAAGAGAAGTAGGTCACGGCAACCTAGCCATGCGCGCATTGAAAAAGGTATTGCCTCCGGACACGGAAAATCCATATACCATTCGTATTGTTTCTGATATTTTAGAATCAAACGGTTCCTCTTCTATGGCTACCGTTTGTGCGGGATCATTGGCATTGATGGATGCAGGTGTTCAGATCAAGGCGCCTGTTACAGGAATTGCTATGGGAATGATTTCCGATGCAAAAACAGGTAAATACGCCATTTTATCCGATATCTTGGGTGATGAAGATCATCTTGGAGACATGGATTTCAAGGTGACTGGTACTGAAAAGGGAATCACTGCTTGCCAGATGGACTTGAAAGTAGAGGGCTTGGATTACTCCGTATTAAAAGAAGCTCTTCACCAGGCAAAAGCTGGAAGACTTCATATTTTGAAAGAAATCACCAAAACTTTGGCCGCTCCAAAGTCAGACTTGAAGCCGCATACACCACGTTCATTCATGATGTGGATTCCTAAGGAATTGATAGGTGCAGTGATTGGGCCTGGAGGAAAGGTGATTCAAGAGATTCAAAAAGATACTGGAACTACTGTAATCATTGAAGAAATTGATAACCAAGGAAAGATTAATATTTACTCTGCCAACCAAAATAACATGGATGCGGCAATAAGTAGAGTTAAAGCAATCGTTGCTCAGCCAGAAATTGGAGAGGTTTACACCGGAAAAGTAAAAAATATTCAAGCTTTTGGTGCCTTTGTGGAATTTATGCCAGGCAAAGACGGTTTACTTCATATATCCGAGATTAAGTGGGATCGCCTAGAAAGCATGGATGGTGTATTGGAGCCAGGAGAAGAAATCACTGTCAAGTTAATTGACGTAGATAAGAAAACCGGTAAATTCAAACTGTCCAGGAAAGTATTACTTCCTAGACCTGATAAACCAGCAACTAATGCCTAATTGAAACTAGGTTTTTGGTTAAATTAATGAATTAATTCACCCCTTTTAATTAATTGATACTGAATGAGGCAGCTAAAGATTAGCAAACAGATCACGAATAGAGAATCACAATCTCTCGATAAATATCTTCAAGAGATCGGAAAAGTAGATCTGTTGACAGCCGATGAGGAGGTTGTTTTGGCAAAAAGAATTCGAGAAGGCGATCAACTTGCCTTGGAGAAATTGACAAAAGCCAACCTTCGATTTGTGGTTTCTGTAGCCAAGCAGTACCAAAACCAAGGGTTATCCTTGGGAGATTTGATCAATGAAGGAAACTTGGGATTGATCAAAGCTGCACAGCGATTTGATGAAACGAGAGGTTTCAAATTTATATCCTATGCAGTTTGGTGGATTCGTCAATCCATCCTTCAAGCATTAGCAGAGCAATCTCGAATTGTTCGTCTCCCATTGAATAGAGTGGGTTCTTTGAATAAAATTTCAAAGACTTTCAGTGAGTTGGAGCAAAAATTTGAGCGTGAGCCTTCCCCGGAGGAATTGGCAGAAGTTCTGGAAGTGTCTGCCTCTGAGATAGTTGATACGATGAAGATTTCTGGTCGCCATGTTTCCATGGATGCGCCGTTTGTTCAGGGAGAAGAAAACAGCCTTCTAGATGTTTTGGAAAATGATGGGGACGAGAAGCCTGATGATGGGCTAATGACCGACTCCTTGCGTAAAGAAGTTCAGCGTGCCTTATCTACTTTAACTTCCAGAGAAGCGGATGTAATTACCCTTTACTTTGGATTGAATGGAGAGCATGCAATGACCTTAGAGGAAATTGGAGAAAAATTCAACCTTACTCGAGAAAGAGTGAGGCAGATAAAAGAAAAAGCAATTCGAAGGTTGAGGCATACCTCCCGTAGCAAAACCCTCAAACCATATTTAGGATAAAAATTAGAAATGGGGGCATTAGCCCCCTTTTTAATTTATATAACTGCTACAAAAGTCAATTTTTTCTTTTGAGAAAGAGAAACAGTTAGGAAAAAGATTAGACTAGAACAAAAGAGCGACGATACCCTTTATGAATCAAGAAATCGAACACATTAAAGTATTGATCATTGGATCAGGTCCAGCAGGATATACTGCAGCTATATATGCGGCACGTGCTGGAATGTCTCCAGTTTTGTACACTGGGGGCCAACCGGGAGGTCAATTAACGATCACAACAGATGTGGAAAATTATCCTGGTTACCCGGAAGGAATCATGGGCCCAGAGATGATGGAAGATTTTAGAAAACAAGCCGAACGTTTTGGAACGCAGGTTCGCTATGGTCTTGTCACCAAAGTTGACTTTAGTGCTCGCCCACATCGTGTGATTGTAGATGATCAGAAAACAATCCTTGCAGACACCGTGCTAATCAGCACTGGAGCATCGGCGAAGTGGTTGGGACTAGAAAGTGAATCTCGACTCAACGGTAGAGGGGTTTCAGCTTGTGCTGTTTGTGATGGCTTTTTCTTTAGAGGTCAGGAGGTAGCTATTGTAGGAGCAGGTGACACTGCTTGTGAAGAGGCTTCTTATTTGGCAAATATTTGTTCAAAAGTTTACATGATCATCAGAAGGGATGAAATGAGGGCTTCTCAAATCATGCAGAATCGTGTAAAGAATAATCCAAAGATTGAAATTCTTTGGAATACAGAGACGCAAGAGATATTGGGAGAGGACGAAGTGAAAGGCATGCGAATTTTGAATTTAAAAACTGAAAAAATTTCTGAGATTTCAATTTCTGGCTTCTTTGTTGCTATAGGTCATCAACCAAATACAGAAATTTTCAAAGAATTCATTACGATGGATGCCGCTGGATATATCAAAACTATTCCAGGAACAACGAAAACAAATGTTGAAGGGGTTTTTGCCTGTGGAGATGCACAGGATAATGTTTACCGACAAGCTGTAACTGCAGCAGGTACAGGATGTATGGCTGCTTTGGACGCAGAGCGTTTCCTAGCAGCTCATGAAA
>Ga0209443_1001094_pt1 | contig 17521 bp, 15 predicted proteins | sample LauGreBMM110DCMD_2_FD_187571 | JGI IMG/M metagenome (GOLD analysis project Ga0209443, IMG submission 187571) | Freshwater lake microbial communities from Lake Michigan, USA - Su13.BD.MM110.DCMD (SPAdes) (version 2) | ecosystem: Environmental > Aquatic > Freshwater > Lake | place: Lake Michigan... | reverse complement strand
AAAAAAAAAAATTGACTTTTACTTTTTTTAGCCTAATATACATGACCATGAATAAACTATTGAAGGTACTAACTCTAGCCTCAACCCTCAGCGCCTCTGCCTTAGGGGAAAACTCAAACAATCTATCAGCGTCTGTTGGCGTCGATTACAACACTAGCTATCTAGTAAACAATGTTTCTCAAGCCGAAAATGCTACCACCACCAGCCTAAAGGTGGGGGCAAATTATTTTGGGCTAGACTTGTATGCTAGGGGTCTATTTTTGGCAGACTCGTCTCAAGGAGCTGGTCATCGTTATGGCGGTGGCCTTGGCAAGTCTCTAAAGCTGACAGATAGTTTTAGTCTAAAGCTGGACGGGGCTGTTGACCGCGTTCAAACTGGGCAAGCTAATATAGCCAGCTATACTGAAGCTGACCTTGGGCTGTCTCTAAGCAACAAGTTTCTAGTTCCTTATGTTAAGGGAGCTTATCAGATAGAGCTAGACCAGTATGGCTACACTGTGGGCCTTGAGAAGCCCTTTGAGCTATTTAATTTTGTCACAGTCAACCCTGCTGTAGAATACACCAAAATGACTAGCTATGAAGCTTATGCGGCCAAGATTACTTTGACAAAGACAATTTGGAAGAACCTATCTGTATTTGCCCAAGGAGCTTATATTGACAACAACTTCTTGACCAAGACTGTTGATTTCGCCACAAAGGAACTCAATGGCTCCCTAGTTGGCTCAGGCGGCCTCAGGTGGGTCTTCTGATTTCTTTTGTAATTTTTTAGATTTCTACTCCCCTTGTTGAAAAACTTGGGGATTTTTTTTATGTAATTATTTATTGTAAGTTTATATGATACTGTAGCTTAGAGACAGTTATCAAAATAACAATATGGCTAAACACAATAACAACAAGGCTAAACAAGACACCTCCAAAAAAGTTCACCAAAAGGACAAAATGAAAGAAGAGATCCGGATTCGAGATCTCAATTGGTCAGACAAGCAAAAAGAATTTATAAAGCTTGCCCTGAGTAAAGAAGTCAAGATGTTGCTCATAAGCGGCCCGGCTGGGTCTTCCAAGACCTTGTTGAGCATCTACTGTTCCCTTCATTTGATAAAGGACAAGAAGGTCAGTGACATCATGTACATCAGATCTCCCGTAGAGAGCAGTGACAGTAAGATAGGCTTCCTGCCCGGAGACGCAGACGAGAAGTTGAAGTATTATAATTTACCTTTTGCAGACAAGCTAGATGAATTGCTATCAAAGGAACACGCAGATAGCCTGAATAACCAAGGCCGTCTCCAAAGCCACCCATTGTCATTTGTCCGAGGTATGAGCTGGAACGCAAAGTCCATCATTCTCGACGAAAGTCAAAACTGTACAGAGAAAGAAATCATCACTCTAATGACAAGAGTCGGGGAATTCAGCAAGTGTTTCATTCTAGCTGACCCTGACCAATCAGACTTGCCAAGCAATAAGGCTGGAGGTTTTAGTAAGCTACAAAGTATATTTAGCGACAAAGAAAGCCAAGAAAAGGGAATCTATTCCTTCCAATTCACCGAAGAGGACATCAAGAGAAGCGAACTAGTTAAATTCATAGTCACTAAACTCAAAAACGTCAAGTAATTTTTCTCCAACCTTGAGAGTATAAGTATTTTGTCAATGTTGCCGCGAACTTACGCACATTTTTTTCTGATTTATCCCAAAAAAAGGCATGAGCAAACTCTTCAATAGTCACAGCGATTTCTCTGCGCGGCAAGAGGGAAAGCTCTATGGCTATCTTGGGGAAATCATTCTCTGGAGAGTCGCACAAGCCTTCCGCTTTTTCTTTGTGGGGGATTTTAATCTTATCGACACTATATTCTATACCTTTATCAGTCTTAAAATTAAAACTTTTAGTGTTCTTTTTAGGCATAAGTATTATAATTATTGATATGAAAGTATATTGCCAAAAATGTGGTTCAGGAACAGAGTATTCTTTTGATAAGCCAAAGTTTTGCGCTTCTTGTGGCACTGCTTTGTCTGTATCTAGCCATTTAACCTCTCCTAAAGCCCCCGCCCAAAGACAGCCTCAACGTAAAATTACACCTGATAACGAAGAGGAAGAAGTTTGCGCAGAAAGAGTCCCAGATAATATACATAAACTAGATATAGAGATAGAAGGTCTTCCTAATAGAAAAACAACGGTCCAAAATTTAATGGGGACCCAGAGCCAAGGATTTCAACAAGAAAACTCACAAGGAATAAAACTTAATAAAAAAGATGTATTAGAATCCTTCAAGGTCGAAGCTGGGTTTTATCCATCGCGGCAAACCATGAATGAACAAGAAGAATAAAGAAAGATTTGAGAAATCAATCCATTTGATCAATGCTGAGATAAGCAAAAGAAAAAACAAATGGACGCTCTCTGCGCTCAATTGGCTTGACTTTGAAGATGTCTCTCAAATCATCAGGTTCCATATATACAAAAAATGGGAATTATATGATGTCAAAAAGCCGATGTTGCCTTGGATAAACCGCATCATCTCTAATCAGATCAAAAATTTGATTAGAAACAACTACGGGAATTATGCTAGACCATGCTTGAGGTGCGCTGCCGCCATCGGAGAGAACGGCTGTCGCATCTATAAAAATCAAAATAGCGATTGCCCGATGTTCAAAAACTGGTATAAAACAAAAAAGAACGCTTATGATTTAAAGATGGCTGTTTCTATAGAAGACCATTCTTTTGAGATAAATAATCAACCATGCAATTCGTCAGACATCAAGAGAGCTTCAGAAAATTTGCATATAAAAATGCGAGAAATTCTTAAGCCAATAGAGTGGAAAGTATACGAACTCCTATACATAAATAATAAATCAGAAGAACAAGTCTGCAAGTTTTTAAATTTTAAATATGATAAAAATGCTAAGACAGCCTACAATAAACAATTGAGGAATATCCAAAAATCAATAATAAAAAAAGCTAAAGAGAGCTTAGCAAATGGGGAGATTGACCTATGAATGAACCAGCATTGACCGAAGACCAGCAAGCTCTTATAATCAAGACTTGGAATGACAAAAAAGAAAATCCGCCCAGTTTACAAGAGTTGACTCAATTGGCATTTCCAGAGATAGCAAATATAGATGGCAGGAGCGTCTATGGCAAATCTGTAAAAAAATTTCTTGCCTCAAGAGATCTAAAAGTAAAAACAAAAAGCGAATATACTCCAAAAGATAGAGTAGAGTTCACTCAAGAGCAGAAAGACTTCATCACAAATAACGCTTCGATGATGACAGCCGTAGATTTGGCCAGATCTTTATTCAACAATTACAGCCTTAGTAACTTATCAATAGAATCTAGAAGCGTAGAAGAGTATCTAGAGACTTTACCAAAGCAAGTGACAGCAATCCAGACTGAAGAAGAGCAGCAAGGGGATTATAAACCGCCCAAGAACCAAGAGAGAGCCATGGTTCGAGTGAACAAGTATGTTCTTGATGGGATAGATAAAGAAAAGATAACTGCAAAGCAAAGAAAAGAACTGAACTCTCTCATTTCTTATTTGCATACTTATAGATTTTTGCATCAGATTGGCACTTATTCAGATTCTGTGGACAGAGATTTATTTGAGAGCAGTTTTGTCAGGTACGCGTATGATAAATCAGATTTGACTCAAGAAGAAGTTGATCAATACATCATATTAGCTACAGAAGTTGTAATTTCTTCAAATATTCAAGAGACTATCCAAACTTTACAAGAGCAAATAGATATGGAAATGGATTCTGGGCAAAAGATTCCTATGGCTCTTGTCGAAGCAGTCACTTCAGCTAGAACAGAGTATAACCAATGCGTTGGCCGTCAGCAAAAACTACTTAATGATCTGAAAATAAAGCGAAGCGAAAGAATGCAAAATCAAGTCAAAGACAATGCTTCTATTTTAAATCTTGTGTTGATGTGGAAAGACGAGGAGACTAGAAACGAGATGCTGAAGATGGCTGACATGAGAAGAGAAGTCTTAAAAGACGAGATTGGCCGGTTGTCCTCTATGGATGACATCAAAGCTCGCATCTTTGGCTTGACAGAAGAGGAGGTTTTAGATGGTTAAATGCAAAATTTGTAATTTAGAATTCGAGACTGATAAATCTTTCCATGGACATCTCAAGTCTCATAAACTAAGGATGGTAGAATATTATCAAGCTCATGAACCTAGGCATGATTTGATGACTGGTGAATTAATAAACTTCAAAAATAAAGATTATTATTTCTCTAACGACTTTAATAATAAAAACTCCATGAAGAAGTGGTTGAAGCAACAAACCCCAGATGCTCAAAAAAATTATTTAAAAAAATTCCTCTCTCAAAGAAAAGAAAAACATAATTTGGCCTATGCACCTACTGAAGTTGAGCTTCGCTCTATTACTAGCCCTCCCTTGCCTTATTATCACCAGCTTTTTTTGGATTATTATAGGCTTTGCGGCGAAATGGGTTTTAAAAATAGATATGAATACCCAAAAGAAGAATTAAAATACAAAATCAAAGATGGTTTTATTATTTATATTGATACTAGAGAGCAGATGCCTCTGAAAATAGATTATCCTACAGAAATCAAAGGATTAAAATTCGGAGACTACGCTATAAATGATCCAAGTAATAAATGCTACATTGAAAGAAAATCTATATCTGATTTCATAGGTACAATGAGCGGAGGTTACGAGAGATTTTGCCGCGAAATAGAACGCTCAATAGCAGCAGAAGCTAACCTGATTGTATTGGTAGAGAGACCATTACAAGAGTGTTTGAGCTTTCAACATTTAGACTACGTCTCAAAGAAAATAAAAGTTACTCCAGAATTTATATTCTTTAATGTTAGAGAACTGATACAAAAATACACCAATGTACAATTCTTGTTTGTAGATGGCAGAGAAGAATGCGTTAGAGTGATGAAAAGAATATTCTTTAGTGATAAAGAGTATAAAAAGTACGACCTTCAATTGATGTACGACTTAAAACTATTGTGATATGTGGCACGAAACAACTAAATACAAAAAAAAGACGGAAAATTACAATGAGGTATTCAAACTGCTAAAAGGAGAGCTTGAAGATAGAGAAGCTAAGATAACATTAGTTAAATTTCTTCGCCAGAATCTTTATCTTACCACTTATTTATTAACTGGTATAAAATTATCTCCATATCAAGAAATCACACTGAAAGGGATGTTCAATCGCAACTTCTCGATGTGCGTTTGGGGTCGTGGCTGCGCAAAGTCATTCATCGCTAGTGTGTATTGTGTATTGCAGTGCATTTTTGAACCTAATACCAAAATTCTTATAGCTGGTCCAACATTTCGTACAGCCAGAGCTATTTTTACTAATATAGAAAAAATGAGTCAGACTAAAGGAGCTGAATTACTTCTTCAAGCTTTCGGAGCAAAGAGCAAAAGAAACGATCTTTATGAATGGGACATTAATGGCGGATCAATTCGAGCTATTCCTTTAAGTGGTGAAAAAATTCGTGGTTTCCGTGCTAATATTCTGGTCCTTGACGAGTTCATGCTTTTGCCAGAAGAGATTATCAAAAATGTATTGATGCCGTTCCTTGTTGCGCCTCAAGACATGAAGAGACGCATAGACATTCGCGAAATAGAAGACTTGTTGATAAAAAAAGGCAAGATGAAAGAAGAGGAAAGAATGGTCTTTGTGAATAATTCTAAGATGATTGCTCTTTCATCTGCTAGTTATACATTTGAAAATTTATATAAGACTTATCAAGAGTGGATAAATCAAATCACATCCCCAACAAAAGGAGAGTCTTCTTATTTTGTTTCTCAACTTGGTTTCGAGGCGTTGCCACCAGAGATGATAGACAAAACAATCATCGAAGAGGCTCAAAGCGGAGGGACTTCTCACTCAGCGTTTTTAAGAGAGTATTGTGCTCAGTTTACAGATGGTTCTGACAGTTATTTTAGTGCAAAGAAAATGGAAGATTGCACTTTGAAAGATGAATATCCCCATACTCTAGTCAGAGGAACTCCGGGAAAAAAATATATCATAGGAGTTGACCCGAATATGAGCGACAGTCCAAACGCTGACTATTTTGCTATAGCTGTTATGGAGTTGGAAGAAGAGACAGGGGTTGGAATTCTTGTACATACTTATGCTGGGCTAGGGAATCTAAATAATCATGTCAAATATTTTGGCTATTTGATGACTCATTTTGATGTTGTTTGTATTGTTGCGGACAATGCTGGTGCAGACATATTCATAGATACCTGCAACCAATCTGAAGTATTTAAAAATGCAAAAATAAATATAAAACTTCTAGATTTTGCGGCAGAAGCTGAGGGAGCGGATTATGATATGCAGATTAAAAATGCTAAAGCGCAATATAATTTATCAGAGAAAAGAATAGCATTCAATCAAGTCTTCTCCTCTGGTTTCATAAGAAAAGGAAACGAATATCTTCAAGCATGCATTGATTATAAGAAAGTTTTATTCGCTTCTAGGACTTGCTCTAATGATAAGTTTTTTAATGAAGCTATCTCTTGCACATTACCAAAAGAATTGATATTTACAGGAGACAAAGAAGACTGGAGCAATTTAGACTTCATAGAAAATCAAGACGATTTTATTTATCAAACAAAAAAACAATGTTCAATGGTAGAGTATACTACTACTTCTAGGGGTATGCAAAACTTTGACTTACCACAGCACTTGAAGCGAGGCTCTTCTGTTAATAGAGCTAGGAAAGATAATTATTCTGCGTTTATGTTGGCTAACTGGGGCGTTAAATGTTATAACGATATAATGAAACAAAATGTAGAAACTAATACATTTACTTTTACTCCAGTGATGTTTTAGTGTAACTTTAATATAGTATGGCGAATTTAGTCAGAAGGAAGCAGGTAGACCAAGTTGAATTTTCCGGCTTTTTTGTTGAAGTTGGAGATAAAAACTATTACCCTGCCGTCTCTAATCCTTCTGGATTCCTTACTCAAGTTGGGCTGAATGCTGCAACAGGAACACTAAATACAAAAATAGATAACTCTTCTGGGTACGCTAGCTCTAATACTCTAGCCACAGGGCAATATTCGGCTTTATATACAGACAGCCTAAGTGGAATTTTAGATGCTAGATTAGTTTCTACAGGGTCTAATTTAAGTGGCTCTATTTTATCTTTAAGCGGATATGTAAATACTATAAGTGGCATTCTTTCCGCGACTATAACTGGTACAGGAGCTTATTTAGATTCTAAAATAAATACTCTGAGCGGTTATTCTACTAATTACACTAATACTGTATCAGGAGTACTAGACGCTAAAATTACTGCGTCATCTAATTCAGGAATCATAACCAGTATCGTAAGTGGGGAAAGTTTTCATTTTACCGGAAAGAAGACTTTTGATTCTGATACAACTTTTCAAAGAATAAATTTAAGCGGAGTCGGAAAACCAAGTTCTATAGCAATCGTTGCTGCTTCTGGATCAGTATCAATAGTAGGTTCAGGCGGAGCGTTCATGTCTTTTATCGAGACTGGAATAACTAACTCTTTATACTCTGTAGCTGATTCTGCTGGGCTTCCGATGCTGGAGCTATTTGATGATTACACTTTAGTTCTTGGGCATTCTAGCAGAAAATCAATAGTATTAAGTGGTATATCTGGATATGTTTTACTGCCAAATTTACCCACGCAAGCCCAAACAGGAAGTCTTCCTAACGGAACGCTTTTCAGAAGCGGTAATTTTCTGATGATTTTATAAGGATTTTAAAATGACAAAAAAGAAACAACCAGAAGTAATTCCAATGATGACCAGCTATGCAGCTGCGACATCTGAGCGAGTAGCTGTCTCTGCTCGTAGAAATTTAGCTGGAGAGATTGAAAGAACAGACAGATTTACGAATATTGATTTCGGTCTAGTCCCTTTTAAATATTCTAACAATCTCCAGAACAAGAGTTCTCTAAACGTTAGAGATGCCGTAATTTTGTGCCAGAAAGCTTACTATAATTTTTCTTCTTTTAGAAATGTTATCGACTTGATGACAGAGTTTTCTTGTAGTAAAATTTATTTCACTGGAGGAAACAAGAAGGCTAGAGATTTTTTTGACGCCTTATTTAAAAAAATTAATATAGATAATTTTATCGATAAGTTTTTTAGAGAATATTATCGTTCTGGAAATGTGTTCATATATAGATTCGACTATAGAATTGAACAAGAAGATATAAATAAAATAACTCAAGTTTTTGGTAGCGATGCTACAAATGCTGCCGCTAAACTTCAGCTGCCATCTAAATATATGATATTAAATCCATCAGATATTCAATATGGTGGAAATATTTCTTTTGTTGGTGGCAACTACTACAAGATCCTTACGGATTATGAGTTGCAGAGACTTCGCAATCCAACTACTGATGAAGATAGAGAAGTTTTGAAGAGTTTGGACCAGCAGAACAAGTTGAGGCTGCAAAAGAAAGCTCTATCAGGCGCAGGAGCATACATAATGATTCCTCTTGATACAGATAGGGTCAATGCTGTTTTTTATAAGAAGCAAGATTACGAGCCGTTCTCTGTTCCTATGGGTTTCCCGGTTCTAGAAGATATCAACTGGAAGCAGGAAATGAAAAAGATGGACATGGCCATCACTCGCACAACTCAGCAAGCGGTATTGCTAATCACAATGGGTAGCGAGATGAAAAATGGCACTCTTAATATTAATCAGAAAAATATTGAAGCCATGCAAGCTCTTTTCCAAAATCAATCAGTAGGAAAAGTTCTTGTTTCTGATTTTACTACAAAAGCAGAGTTCGTTATTCCTGACATAGCAGGCATTCTTGATCCTAAAAAATATGAAGTAGTTAATACAGACATCAGAGAAGGATTAAATAACATTCTTATTGGAGATGAAAAATTCTCAGCTACCAGCATCAAAGTAAACATTTTCTTCCAAAGATTAGAGCAAGGAAGAGAAGCTTTCTTGAATGATTTCTTAGCTCCAGAAATGAAAAGAATCTGCAAGGATTTAGGTTTCAAAAATTTTCCAATTCCTCATTTCGAAGAGATAGATATCAGAGAGTCTTCTGTATGGAATAGAGTATCTGCTCAATTAGCTCAGTTGGGCGTATTGACTCCTGAAGAGTGTGTGGAAGCCATCAGGTCAGGGAGGCTTCCAGAGCCGGATGAGTCTTTGGATTCTCAAAATAAATTTAAACAATACAAAGAAGAAGGTCTATATGCTCCTATTGCAGCTGGAGGTGGGGCTGGGGCGATGGGGACAGGAAGGCCAGCAGGAAGCAAGGCTCCTCAAACAACTAAAAACGTATCTCCTAAAGGGGGGCAGAAAGCTCCAGCTATAGCTTCTTATGCCGTCAAAGGAATATCTCAAGCTTTTAAAGATTATGAAGTGTTAAATGCTGAGGTAGAAGATTTTCTCAAGAAAAAACATAAAAAGAAATCTCTTAATGAAGATCAAAAAACAGCAGCAGAATCAATAGCAAAAGCTATCTTCATGAATGAGCAAAAAGACTCTTGGTCTTCTTCTATCAAATCATATCTGAATGGAGAAACAAAACAAAATATTGAAAGACTAGAAGAATTAACTAATATATCACAGGAACATTCTATTGATTTATTTTCTGCTGCTGTATTGAATTATAGTCAAGTGTTTAAAGAAACAGTGTAATTATTTATAATATTTTAAAATGAATTTTGAAATACAAAATGGAAATTTTAGAGAAGCTCTTAACGAGAAAGAGTTTTCCATTGATTTAACTAATGAAGATTCAGGCTTTATCGGCAAGCAAGGCCCTGTTGCCGACGTAGAGGACTCTAGGCGAAAGGCGGGGCAATTAAGCGTAGAAATAGAAGCTAAAAGACCGGGTCCTAAAAGTTCGGCTCAGACGCCATCTAAACCTTCTGAAAAAAAGAAAGGTTCTTCTAAAAATAAATCTGGTTCTGCCGGAAAAGATGGGGATGCGATAACTTTTTCTGCTAAAATTATAGAAATGCTTAAAAACAAAGTAAAGAATCACAATGCAAAGCATTCTAGAAAAGTTAATTTAACTCAGTTAAAGAAAGTGTATCGCAGGGGAGCTGGCGCATTTAGTTCTTCTCATAGACCCGGAATGACTAGAGGGGGGTGGGCCGCTGCAAGAGTAAATATGTTTTTGAGAATGATGTCTGGCGGAAAAGTAAAAGACGCATATAGAAAGGCAGATCAAGATGTGTCAAAGTCTTCTTTAAATGTTATTGATGTTTCTGATTATTGGGAACCAGAAGAGGCCGACTTTATTCAAGCTTCTTTAGACATTTTAGAAATTGGGGATTTTGATTTTGATAGTGTAGATGAGCTTTATTTGGATGAAGACTCAAATTTAGAAAGATGGTACGAAATTTAATTATGAGCTTTAAATATATTACAACATTTAGTTCTTTTTTAAAGCCTTTGGTTTCAGAAGAGAAAGACAAGTATCTAGCTTTAGCTTCTTTGATGGAAGTGGGTAATTTTATCCCGGATATAGATACGGAGAAGAATGTAGATTTGCTTCCTGTAGCGTTTAACGCTGCTGTTATTAATAGAGTCAATAAGAATGGCGATGTAATTGACACTCCAACAGCTCTTGCGTCTTATAAGAATTTTATAAATAAACCAATCAATCTAGAACACAATAGAGAAAGAATTGTTGGCGTTATTTTAACCGCTGGGTTTAGCCAATTTGGATCAGATGTTCCTCTTACAGAAGACGAAGTCAAAGATTTAAAGGGTCCTTATAATATTACTCTTGGCGGAGTTATTTGGAAAATAGCTAATCCTAATTTGGCCTCAATGATAGAAGATTCAAGCGATTCAACCAGTTCAAATTATCAAAAGATAAGCGCTAGTTGGGAATTAGGTTTTAATGAGTTTAATTTGATAGTCATAGAGGGAGAGTCTAAGAATATAGAAGATGGGTCAGAGATTTTTGACGCTGACCAAATTGAAACTCTAAAAGTTAACCTTAAAACATTCGGTGGCTCAGGAAAGATAGATAAAAGCAAATCGTTATATCGGAAAGTGACAGGAAATGTTGTTCCTCTAGGAATTGGCCTTACGGAAACTCCCGCCGCTGATGTAAAAGGAGTTGCTACCGTTAAAACAGAAGAAAAACAACAACTTGAAAAAGAAAATATTTCCAAAATAGAAAATTTAGATGTAAATACACTTATAGATAATAAAGCTATGAAAATTACCAGCATCAAAGATATTACTGATGAGAATTTGAAACAAGCTACGGCTTCTCAAATTTCTGATCTTATCGAACAAGAGCTTAAGACGGCTTCTGAAAAATTTGCCTCTGAAAAAGCTTCTGTTGATTCACAATTAAAGTCTACTAAGGAAAGCTTAGATACTCTTGTTGCTAACCAAGATATACTTCAGAAAGAAATTTCTAATCTAAAAGAAGCTCTTTCTGCTGTCGAACTTGAAAAGCAAAAGATTTTAGCTTCTGAGAAGTTTAATGAGAGAATGAGCGCCTTTGACGCCGAGTATGATTTAGACGCTGAGACTAGACAAATTCTAGCTACTGAAATAGCTGATATGGAAGACTCCGCTTTTGCCGCCTTCAAAAATAAGATGGCGGTATTCATGAAAAGCAAAAAGAAGTCAGCTAAAGAGAAAGAGGACCAGAAGGAAGACTCCAAGGAGTCTAAAGCTTCTGTCGCCCAAATTGTAGAAGAGGTTACTGATAAATCCGAAAAGCAAGTCGTTGATATGCCAATGACTTCTTCGATTTCTCAAGGTTCCTTTTTCGAAAAATACAAACAAGCTTTTGACTACGATGGTTTCGTGGTCGGATAATAATAATAAAAAATAAGGAAAAATATGGCTTATAAACTAAGACCTTTTAGAGATTACGATGAACACGATGTATTAAATCTGTTCTCTTACGACACAACCGGCTTATCTGCTGGTTCAATCAGCGTCACCAAGGGCACCTTGGTTAAGATTGCTACTGGTTGGAAAAACTACGATTCAGGCGTTGAGCTTGGCGGTGGGCTAGAATTCATCGGCGGAGCTGGCACCTTGCAGCCCACCAACGTTGTTTCCCAACGCTACGGAGTGACCGCTAAAGTTGTTTATGCAAATACTGGCGAAACTCCAATCGGAATGATGCTTTATGATGTTAAAGACGCTGACGAGAATGGAGAGCTTCTTAAGTATTATCCTCGCAAGGCTGCTGAGATGCAAGCCGTAATTCCCGGACAAGCTGTTCCAGTAGTTACCCGTGGCATCTTCCTAGTCCAAGGCGTTCTTGGAACGCCGACTGCTGGTGGCACCGCTTACGCTGGTGGAACAGGTCAGATTACTTCCCGCACAGGTGATTCTGCTGGAAATATTGCTAACGTCGCTATCGGCAAGTTCCTCGGAGCCCCTGATGTCAATAACGAAACCCTTGTGAAATTGGCTCTCTGATATATAAAGGAAATAATATGAGAATTAAACTTAAAAATACACCTGAGCAAGTCGAGCTAATCAAAGCTCTCGGCTCTAAAAACAGATTGGTTTCTGCTGAAGCTTCTGAAGCTTTTGCGGCTTTCCTCGGACCCGTTATCCAAAGAGTAATTTTGCAAGCTGGAACAGCCTCGCAAATCTATACAGATGCTCCTTTCGATGAGAATGATTCACCTAGCTACCCTCTAGACTTGTATTACAACGAGTTGAACAATGGATACGTTAGCGTTTGGTCTCAAACTCTTGCTGGTGGACTACCTTCGTCTCAAGACGTTTCTGCCATTCAAGAAGTCAAGATCGCTACTTATCGCTTAGACAGTGCTGTTTCAATCAATAAGAGATATGCTCGCCAAGCTCGCTTGGACATTATCGCTAAGTTGGTTGAGCGTATGTCTCAAGAAGTTCTTGTTAAGCAAGAGCGTAATGCTTGGGCAGTATTGCTCAAGGCTCTAGGCGAAGCTTCTACCACTCCTCAAGGCGGCACTGCTCTTAAGCACTTTATTGAGGCTGGAGTAGCTGGACAATTCAAGCTAGACGATCTAAACAAACTCATGACTCGCGTCAAGAGAGTTAATGAGTCTTGGGCTGGCGGCACCCCTGCTGATCCATATAGCACTGGGTTGACTGATCTTTACGTCTCTCCTGAGATTAAAGAGAAAATCCGTGCTTTCGCTTATAACCCACTAAACACTGTTGGCGGTATCCGCACAGTTACTACTAGCGGAGCTTCTGAAAGCGCTATCGCTCTTCCTGACGGAATGAGAGAAGAGATCTATCGCAACGCTGGTATGCAAGAGATTTACGGTGTAAATATCATTGAGTTGATCGAGCTTGGCGTCTCCAAGAAGTACAACATTCTCTTTGATAACTATATCACTAATATGCCTAGCTCCACTGCATTTGATCCTTCCGTTTATCAGATTCTTGTTGGAGTTGACAACACCAAGGGCGCTTTGATTCGTCCAGTTGCTACCACTTCTGAAACCGGAAGCCAATTCAATGTTCAACCTGATGATCAGTTTATGCAAAGAACTGACAAGGCTGGATTCTATGGCTCTATGGAAGAGGGTCGTATCTGTATCGATGCCCGTGCTCTTTCTGGTATTATTGTCTAATAAATTCAGTTCTAACAAAACCCGCTGGGGAAACCCGGTGGGTTTTTTTTATTTGATTTATTTACATTCATTGCTATAATTTATTATGAGAAAAAAGAAAATTAAACTAGAAGATCTATCTCAAATCGACGCCAAAGAAGAGAAAGGCAAGCCCACTACTCTAGACCAAATTTGGGGAGATAGCGGATTAAATAAGTATGGCACAATGGATTTTGAGGAGTATAAGTCTCGCATCAATTTCATGAATAGAACAGACATCCAAGCTCATGCTGTGCAGATTGGAATTTTGCCAACAGATAACCATCAAATGCTCGTTTCTAGATTAGAGAGGGAGTTTTTGAGACACGTCGGATCGTATTGTGCGCCGTCAGATATCAAAACAAAAAATACCAAAATGCCTAAAGAAGTCCGGAAGATATTAGCGGAAGGGCGGTAATCTTGTGTAACTTTACTTAATGGCTAATCTAATTAGGGTAAAACAGATAGATAAGCCTGAACTATCTGGTTATGTAATAGATGTTACTGATGGCGTTTTTTATCCAGTAGGCAATCCTTCTGGATTTATTTCTTCAGTAGCATCTGATTCCGCTTTTGTAACTTTAAGCGGAAATTTAATTTCCACTGGATTTAATTTAAATGCTCAAGATTTAGCTATAAGCGGCGCTCTTGTTTCTTTAGTAAACAGCACAGGGTTAGATTTCCAAATTAAAATAAATTCTTTAAGTGGGGTAGTCATCAATACTATCTCGGATTTATCTACTGTATCTGGATTAGCTAGCTCAGCAATATATTTAGTGACTGGACTAGAGTATGAGACAAGTGGAGTCATTAGTGGTCAGGTCGCAATTCTTAACTCTACAATCTCTGGAACTAGTGGGGTATTAGATACGACTATTTCTAATGTCAGTGGAAATTTAAATTCTAGAATTTCAGTTTTAGAGACTAACTTTGCTACGACAGGAAGCAATTTTGTTGACCTTAATTCAAACAATCAAACTATTGAAGGCTCTAAAACTTTTAACAATAGGATTTCCTTCAAGCAGATAGATTTAATTCCATATACTGGTAATTACTCTAATCCGGGAGGCCAAAATCAAATAATATTTACTCAATTCATTGATAATTATTCTTTTTCAGCTAGCGGATATGGCATGGCTACCGGAGACTTATTTGTAACAAAAATAATGCAGCAAAATAATACAGAATGTGTTATCTCTTCAATTATATTCACAGGAGCTTACTAAAAAATGAAAACGGAATATGGATCAACAGATGCTGGTGCGAATTCTTGCGTTTTATTGTATGATTTTTTTGGTAATTCCTATGGTGGGGAACCAACTATAAACTTATTCACGCAGCCAATTGGAGCAACGGTATTTTCTGGAAGTTACAGAAGCAGCGTTGATAATTGTAATGTTGTTGGAACAGTGGTTTATTTACATGGATATGAGTCTGTTGATTTCCCTGCCGGGCCAGCTACTGTCACTGGTTATTTAGATTTTACGCAACTGAGCGGTGGCGGCACCGCGCCTGCGGATGGGCGTTATACTATAAGCATAAGCGGGAGCAAAGACTACTCAGTTTGCGGATCATCATCTGTAGTTAATAGTTCTGGTTTATTCACTGGTTTTTATGATGGTTTTGGAATCACTCCGGTAGATTCTGGCCGGGCATTTTATAAATTAAATTATACAGATAATTTAAATAATCAAGGAAATTTCTCTTCTAATGCTACTGGGCAGTATATCCCTTCTGATTCTATATACAAATATAATTTTGTTTCTGGCCAAACTGATTCCACTAGCAATAAGCATGGTTTTCAAATAAAAATAAATAAAGGAGACACTTACACTACTTCTGTTGAAGTTTTTGTTTCTCCTAATCACCCTCGCTCAGGTATATTGCCTGTGATAAGTTTGACCCCAAGCTCCACTGGCTCTTATTCAATTTTAACTGGAAGCTATAATTTTGACCAAAAAGGTAATTGGCAAAGAGTAAGTGAAAAAATATTCCTGCCAAGTACAACTAGTGTCGCCGGGGCAAATGCTACTTATTATGAAGTCTCAGTAAAGCAAAAAACAACAGCTCACCCTTATTATGGATCTGGGTCATCTCAAGGGTTTGTAGTTGGGAATACAGAGGGAAGAATCCTGAATTTATATAGAGGAACGACTTATGTGTTTGTTCAATCTAACTCTTCTAATTCAAATGATGAATTTTATATATCTACAACAGCGGCGGCTGGTGGAGGGTCAAACGCTTATGCTAATGGTTTTTCTTATTATGGAAACGAAGGCTTTGATGGCTACGGAGTATTTTCTGTGCCATCTAGCTCTCCTTCGATATTATATTATAACTCTCAAAAAGCTGGCTCATCATATGTTGGTGGTAAAATAAATATTTTAGGAGCTATCACCGTAGGAAATATTGGTAACGGTGGCAACGGCGGTAGCAGCGGCAGCAGCGGCAGCAGTGGAAACTCTGGCTCAACAGCTACTTCTGATTCTTATAAAATATGCTTTGATCCTACAAGGCAAGAATTAAATGCTTCGTTATTGAATGGGGGATATATTCTTTATAAGAATATGCAAGTGGAAAAGAATAAACCTATGTTCAATGGGGCAACGCATCCTACTAAATTTACATCTACTTCAAGAAGCGCAGACTCATCTCTGATTGATTTGACTGGAGGGAACAATAATTCAAATCTAGTCAACGCAATGTTTGATGGCAGTTCCAATCTATTATTTGGAAATAGACCAAATTTGCAAGATGGTGGATTGGTAGACATAAATCTAAAATATAATAGATCAAAATTATTCTCTATCGGAGATGACGCTACCCAAACTTACGATTTTTGGCTTACTCAAGCCAGATCTTCTTATCAAAGAGCTTATTTATTTTCAAGATCTAATGCAGTCGCTGGAGATTACTTTTTAGAAAATCAAGGTTACCCTCAATTGATTTACATTCAAGACAAGAGGGTATATTTTAGCTTTACTTCGCCAAGCAATGAAATTTTATCTGGATATTCTGAGCAGTTAATTGAATTAAATATTTTGTATAATATAACTGTCGCTGTCAATACTTACCTTGGCGACGGTTCTAAAGTTGATGTTTATGTAAATGGGATTAAAGCTACAGTAACAATAATATCTGTTTTGGATCCGCCAAGAAATTTCTCATTTAATAGTATAAAATCATCTACTGGTAATATTGGGCTGTCTGGAAATACAGGATTCCAAGGTAGCAACACTAATTTCTATTGCGTGTCCGCTTATGATGATAATGGAGAATCTAGAGCCTCTAGCGTAGTCTCGGCGTCATCGGACCCATTGAAGAAATCCATCAAATTATCTTGGGATATAGTGAGCAACGCGATTGGGTATTATTTATACAGATCTAGCGCTCCGGTTTTCAGCTCCGCGTCTTTGCTCGCAGACATCAACAATAAAAATATTTTGAATTATACAGATGAAAATTTTCAATTAAGGTCCGGATTTCCCAAGCCAACAGCAAAATATATTTATAGTTACAACAAGAATGTCGATTTTCTGGTAGATAGTTCTTCAGCTAGAACTTGTTTTGGAAATTATCCATTAAGCTCTTTTAGCCTCAACCACTTTGAAGGTTATCTTTATAGATTGGCAATATATAAAACAAAATTAACAAATCAACAAGTTTATAGAAATTATAATTCTTTTTTATATAAATACATATCGCAAGATCCTAATGTTATAGGAGCTTACTCTAAGCAAAAAAGTGTAATATTCAAAAGGATAAGGCAATAAAATATGGCTATTACAAGATACGCTGGGGATAGGTTTTATGGATTAGATTCAGAAAAAAATACTCTGCTTCTTCAAGTCATGGATGGCGCTGAATTTACAGCGTCAGATTCTTTAATTATTTATGCTAAGGTAAATGGAGCTTGGGTTTCTGTTTCCGCTTCTTCGTCAAG
>Ga0209443_1001092_pt1 | contig 17527 bp, 11 predicted proteins | sample LauGreBMM110DCMD_2_FD_187571 | JGI IMG/M metagenome (GOLD analysis project Ga0209443, IMG submission 187571) | Freshwater lake microbial communities from Lake Michigan, USA - Su13.BD.MM110.DCMD (SPAdes) (version 2) | ecosystem: Environmental > Aquatic > Freshwater > Lake | place: Lake Michigan... | reverse complement strand
TTATATAATGGATGAGCTATATTAAGTTCTGTTTTGTTTTCAAAAAGATTCCAATAAGAAATTAAACGTTTCTTTAAACTAAGACATGGCTCTATAACAGCAGAAGCAGCACTAGGATCACATTTCTGATCTAATTTTTCTGTATATTTTGTATTTGGATCAATATCATATCTTCTTAAATTTTTAAATATGTGATTCAATTGTTCAATACGTTTTAAAGTATCTTCTGGTGTATCTTTACTATAAACTTCTGTAATACCAAATACTTTCATAAATCCTTCATATCTTTTAATGTCTTTTTTATGTTTACCTGTCTGAATTCTTCTTTCTAAATCACTTTCAAAATTATTAAATTGTGGATGTTGTTTAATAAAATCGGATGGTTTTAATAGACCAATTAAATCACTAATTATAAAATGTAAACTGGCAAGTGGAGGGTTTAATGGTAATAGACATTCATTCTCTTTTTCATAGTCCAAATCACCTCTTTCTCTTATATCTTTATCATCACAAGCTTTATTTGTAAATAAAAAGTCATAAGGTGATGTATTCATATAAAGATTAATAATGTCTCCTTCAAATACACTTGTATCTGATGGATTTAGAACAATTCTATTATTTATATCAATTGATATAACATTCAAACAGTCTTTATTATTTTTTGATCCGTCTCCTACTTCGTTTTGTCTCGGCGGAAAACATTTTCCAACATAATTTGTTCTAACTAGTAAATAATTATCTATATAGGTTTTTTTATCATCTTTAAATGATGTAACATATCCAATATCTGGTATAATATATTCTTCTGTTGTAAAATTATTCTTTACAATTGATTCTGCTAATAAAATAATCATTATAGAAATAATTTGATATATTTGTTTTTTTATTATTTTTGGATCTTTACCAGGTAAGCAACAAAATTTAGAATCTATATCATTAGTAGCTTGTTCACCATGTTCTTTTGTATAATAACGAACAGATTCACCTCCTGATTTATATAATCTTCCATATTTATATTTATTTAATAAACAGTTAATTGTGCTTACAAATGTATTTAATAGTTGTCGAATTGTTGTTTGTTCTGTCATTGATTTTTTTTCTAATATTAATGTACTATTTATTAGACTACTAAAATTATAGTCTATATTCCAATAGTCTTTAAGATATTTTATACAGAAATCGGTAAATAGTTGTTCAAATCTACCACGAAAACGATTTTTATATCCATAATCTATAAATCTGTCTCTATTTTTATTTACATTTTTAATAAATTCTTTTACCTCATAAAAATTATAAGTACATTTTTCTTCATTTAAAAATTTTCGCATAAATTTCTGTCGATCAAATGATGTTAGTAGATCAAATTTATCTATTTTTTTTTGTTTAACCTCATGTTTAACGTCATCTCCACTAGCATCCACCTGCATCTTAATATCATCCCCACTAGCATCCACCACCTGCATCTTAATATCATCCCCACTAGCATCTACCATCTGTATATTACTTTTCTGTTCTGGTTCTGGTTCTGGTTCTGGTTTTTCTAAATCTTCTAATTCCTTATATTCGTATACATAAATTTTATATCCATCTTCAGTAAGATCTTGTTTTTTTTTTAATAAAAAAGAAGGACTTAGTAATACTTCTTTTTCAAAATTTATTCCAACATTAATAATAGGTAAATATATACCATTTACTTGTGATTTTAAAATAATTTTAATAATACAACATTTTTTTCCATCTAGAAAACCAATAGAAACATTTTTATTTATTGTAGTTGAGAAAAAGTTATTAACTATAATATTGTCTGGCATTTCTTTTCCTGCTTCTTTTTTAAATCCTTTATATAGAATAATTTGTTTCTCATCACTAGCTGTTATTGTTCCTAAATCTAGAATATATTTTAATTTTGATATAATTAATGATTCAATATATGATAGGTCGCCCCCGCCATGCTCGTCCGGGTCCTCAGATGCGTCCTCGTCATCAGATCCGTCGGGTGGTTTATTTATTATTTTTTTGTCTGTATTTTTTATTATTTTTTCATTTAATTCTTTATATTGTTTAGTATTTGATGTATACCATATCAAATAATTTATATCTGAAGATTTAATATCATCAGGATTAATTGTACATAAAGTATTATCTTCATCCAATTGATTATGTTTATAAAAAAAAGAATCAAAATTAATTACAACTTTATTATCACTAAATACAATTTCTTTTAATTTTGTTATTAAAAGTAACATTTTAGAGATAAAATTATGAAAATTTTCCCTAAATTTACGACGCCATTCATCCCCAAAAATATTCTTAATAAAAAAATAACGACCTTCTATAAATTTATTAATATTAAAATATAATGATTTAGCTTGATCTTCACTATAATTTATAAAATTATCTTTTATTTCTTGAACATTAATAGTTTCCATCCAAATTTTTTCTACTATATTTTTAATAAAATCCATTTTACTAAATGATGTAATTTCTTCTATAGTTTTTTTATCTGCTACAACTTGAGGATTAGCTATTAGATAATTATATCGATCAATATCTTTTTTTAATTTACCCTTATAATATCTTCTTAATTGTCTATTTATATCTCCTCCTAATGGAAGAGACATCTCTAAGTCTTTAATAAAATATTCACGACTTATAAATAATAAAGAAGGATCTGGGTTAAAAAAATTACCTTTAACTATTTTATCATATATCCAGATATCTAAAGGACTAGAAAAAACTTTATCTAGAATTATGATGGGTTCGGAAGCTGCGTTGAGTTTATATTCAAATTTGGAATCTATATTAAAACTTAATTGAATTAAATTAATACTATTGCAACTAATATTTAAATAATCTTTTTCATTATTTTTAATATAATATTTATATTTTTTGCCTGCAAAAGTAAATGTATATTCTATTTCTATTTTCTCATTATCTAATTTATTGATAGAATCAAGTATGAAAAATAAAGAAGAAATAATATTTTCAGCTATATATTTTTGATTTCTTTGAGTAATGTCTTTAAGAAAAATTTTTGTATCAATATCATTTGTTATTTGTTCTGTTGAATAAAGTCTAAAAGCTTCACCTCCTGTCTTTAAAAATCTACCAAGATTTTTTTTTGTTAGTTGTTTATCAGTTTCATTCATAAAAGAATTAATAATTTGTCTTAAACTATATTTCCGTCTATCAAAAAATTTTTCTTTTATTAAAAAAGTATTAAAGTCACTTTCAAATACAGAAAAATTAAGTGATTTTCCAAGAGCTGAAGTAATTTCTATATCAAATTTTATTAAAAACTTTTTTAACAAAAAAGATGTTTTATTAGTATAAGTAGAAGGATAATCTATAAAAAGAATTTGACATTTTTCAATACTATCAAAAGCTTCTTGTTGTGTTAAAAATAAATTAATTATATCATCAGTTCTTTTTTTATTTATTTGTATATCATTAAATGATTCAAAATATACAAAAGATGATAAAATAATAAAACCTTCCTTTGTTAATGTTGTTGGGACGGTTAGGGCTGCAGCTGCAGCCGCTGCTTCGGGAGGTATGTAAGTGGTAAGTTTTTTGAATGATTCAATATTCATATTTTGTTCAGTATAAATATCAATTGTAAACATACTATAATTTTGAATGTTTTGATCAAAAAATTTAAAATCTTCTTCTTCGTCTAGTCCTGCTACAGACGCATTTCTTTTTTTTGTTATTCTTTCTCCTATTCTTTGTCTACTCATTGTAATATATATTGTTATTCCATTAAATAAGTTTGTAGATTTTTTTTGTTTAATTTCAAATATTAAACCTAAACCTAAACTTTCTAAAGATTCAACAATATGTTTACACAAAGCATCACAGACTCCAATAATATTAGTGATATCTTCATTCTTATTAATTATAATCATATTGAGATTTAACAATGTATCTTCTAAAGGACAATTAATACTTAAATCAGCATCTATTTTTATTTCATCTATTTTTTTACAAGTAATTTCAGTTTCTAATTTTTCCATTAATGATAAATATGAATATCCTCCATACATTGTAGATACTTGCTTTTCATAACTGTTAAAGTAGTTAGTAAATCTATTTAATTCAGGACTTATTCTTGGTAAAATATGTTTTTTTAATACATTAGTTATACCCAATCTAAAATTAATATCCATTTATTATAAATTTATAAATTATAAATTATAAATTATAAAATTTAAATTATAAATTTTATAAATGGAAGAAAAAGAAAAGGAAAAAGAAAATGAAAATGAAAAAATAATTAATATTAATAATTATGAATGGACTTTTGATGAATTTAAAATGATTGAATCAACATATCAACGTCTTTCTATTAATAGTGCACATTTATTAGAAATTGCTAAATCTTGTAAAAGTAAAGAGAGTTTTATGCAATATACAATTGTTTTACTTGGACTAACTTCATCTTTTATGTCTGCTTTACCTGGTATACCATCTGAAATACGAACATATATTGTTTCTATTTTTACATTATTAAGTGCAATGTTAGGTGGAATTATGTCTAAAAAATCATATGGACAAAAAGCCGGAAAATATTATAGTGCATATCAAGAATATAAAGATATTTTAACAAGTATTGATAATATGATTGTTACGTTAAAGAGCGATCGAAATTATGAATCATTTAATTTACATATTTCAAAGATTGAATCAAAATATGAAATTTTTTTACCTATTGAAACAATTGATATAATTAAAATAAGACATGATTGTTTAATAAAATTTGATTCAATTTCAGATAGATTTAAACAGGTTGATAATATGAAACAAATTGAGAAATTTAAAAACTTTATGGATCGTAAATCATATATTTATTTACATGAATGTAAACTGAAAATGTATCGTCAATATGTATATAAATCTAAAATTAAAGATGGTATTGATGAAAAGGATATATTAGATTGTTATTCATATGAAAATTTTTGTAGAATTCATCATCCAAATAAATTTAAAACATTTTCACAAGTTTATAATGATTATATAAATATTCAATTATCTCGTTATAAAAATGGAAATGATTATGATGGAAATAAAATTAAAAATGAATTATCTACAAATAAATTATTCTCATTAGAAGAACGTGAATTTAATCGTATTTTATATGAAAAATTTATTGAATATCAAAATACGATCAAAAAAAGAGAATATAAAGAAGAAGAAGAAAATGAATCATCTAATGAAAATTATTCATTAGAATAAATAAAAAAATGTTCAAATAAATGTCATTTCATTTTAATTTCGGATGTTTACCTACACCAGTTAAAAATAATTATTATTTTTATGGATCATATTCTCATAATAGTTTTAAAATAAAAATTGAAAAATCAGGTGTTACTATGTGGTCTCAAAAATATAAATATGAAACTATATCTCCTTATACAATTAAAGTAAAACATCAATTTGGAACTTCTTTTTTATGTACTACTCCTACAGGTTTAATTGATATTCAATATATTGCTTTATCTGATCATAAAGTAAGTTTATTAGAATATAAAAGAGAATCAAAAGTTGATTATGATCGTATATCTCCTTTTTTAGATAGTTTTTATGATATAATTTCATTTAAAGATGGTATTATTACAAAAAATGGTTATTCTAAAAAAATTGAATATTATAATCCATATTCTTGTTATGTTATAATAAATTCTAAAAAATTTATTTATATTATTGATAATAATAATCATTTACATGAAATAGAGTTTAGTGATAATCCTATTGAAAAAATATATTGTTAATTGGTAATAAACCTAATCTGTCTAATTTTTTACACCTTTTCTACCATATTTGCAATATTGTCGTTGTGAAAATCCTTTTGGAGATTTACAATTTATACTTTTTTTATATGTATCACTCCATTTTTTACTTTTACTTTTACTTTTAGTTTTACTTTTACTTTTACTTTTAGTTTTAATTAGTTTATTACTTTTTTTAGTCTTTATCATTTATAATATAAATGATAAGTTTTTATTTTAATAATGTTGATCAACTTTATCCAATACATGATTGGGAATGGGAAAATAAGTCTATTATTAATGCTTATTCTATTAAAATAATTTATATATTAAGTAAAAAGTTTTTTATAAAGATAGATGAAATAGAATTTCAATATATGAATGAATTTAATGATTATTTTTTAGAAAAATTTAAAAAAAAAGAAAGAAAAAATTTTAATTCATTATCATTTTGTGGTCTACCAAATATAAATTCAACATCTCACTGTTTTAATGATCAAACTCATCGAACATGCTGTCTTTTAGGGAAAAAAGCAAGAGAATATTCAAATAAATCTGGAAATCCAATAGGAAGAGCATCAGAAGAAGCATTTTATATACAAAATGGATTTAAACCAAATGAGTATATGCTTACACCATGGTGTAGTTGTATAGGATCAAAAGTATGTTTTTTTTATTCTGAAAAGTTTGGAAAAGAAGATGGAACTCATATCAAATTTTTAGAAAATAAAAATGGTGATATTATATTTAATAGAGATGAAGAACAAAATTTGATTTATAAACATAAAACTCCAGGAGTAAAATAAAATAAATTATGAACAATCAGTATTACTACATTGAAGAATTTTTTCCTTCATTGTAAATACTGGAAGAACTGGTACTTTTATACTACCACTTCCAATAATAAAATTTGGTGTTCCTGTTTTATATATTATATGGGTATTTAATGTACATTTAATACCATGTGGTGTTTTACCTATTTTTTCTAACAAATCAGGATCATAACTTATTTCATAACCATCTGTTACTATTCCCCATGTATTATTATGAAATTTATTTGTTGCAATTCGTATACTATTTCTATTAAATACATCCATATCTATAGAAAGTTTATTATTACTATAAAATGTAACTTTAATTTCATATCTATTTAAACCATATTCAGTTAAATTCAATGAATATTTATATCCACTCATAGGAGTAGGAGCAGGAGGAGTAACAGGAGTAGGAGGACCAGGAGCAGGAACAGGACCAGGAACAGGACCAGGAACAGGACCAGGAGAAGGACCAGGAGTAGGACCAGGAGTAGGACCAGGAGCAGGAGTAGGACCAGGAGCAGGAGTAGGAGCAGGAGGAGGAGCAGGAGGAGTATCACCTTTAATATTATATTTCATATTTCGAATATAAAGAAAAATATAAATTATAATTATTGGAAGAATTATTATTAATAATAATAATATTATTATGATTGATAAAATTTGCATTTTATTTAATAATAATTAATTTAGAAAATTATTTAGAAATATTTTAAATCTAATTTAGGAATATTATTTAGAACCTAAAATTAAAATACTAAATGACAATTAACCAAATCATCAGAATTTATTTTATATTTTTAAAGTAAAATGCTTTAAAAATTATTTGTATTGATACAGATGATAGTAAATTTAGATCTGAATTATCCGCTTTAACAATTTAATCACAATCATAAATATTTTATAAATATTTACAAAATATTTATAAATGTGTTATAGTTATTATAAATTAAATAATCTACATCTGTCTTCCACATAAAACAGCAATAATAGTTACGAGAGGACCAAGAGGAACAACAGGTATAACTCCTAAAACACCTAAAATTTTCGCCCAATTTGGTAATTTTGTCCAGTTTTGAACTAATAATACAATAGCAACAATCCATAAAATTAAAGATAATAAAACAAGTGCTACAAATAAACCTATACCCATACCGAAAATTTTTTTAATATCATCAGGTATCTTAGGATTAGGAGGAGGAGTAGGACTAAAAGGAGGAGGAGGAGTAGGAATAACAGGAGGATCATCTTTTAATATTTTATTATAATGATGTAATAAATTAGATATACTTAGATTCATTTATAATTAAAAAAAATATAATTTTATAGAATTATATTTTTTTTTTAATTATGTTTTATTAGAACTATATTAAAAGTTTTTATAATAACACCATGGATATTGTGTTTCATCAACCGTATTATCAAAACAACATCCATTACTTATACATTCATCTTGATCTCCATAACCACAATCTTGTCGATTTTCTACAGCTATATTACAAGAAGAAGTAATATCAAAATAATTTTTATCTTTAGACCAAATAGGATAAGATAAAATAGGAGTTGCCCAAGATACTTTATCACAAACTAAAACAGAAGGTGGTTGACATGTTTTATTTTCACCAATACATATTCCATAAATACCTTGTGAATCAGTACAATCATCTGTTGATTTACATGATATATCTTTTTTATCATAATTTTTACGAAATGCAGGATTGGTCATATATTCACAATTTTTACTTATTCCTTTTTCAGGATGAACTGTTGAAAAAGGACTAGCTGTTCCATCAAATAAAAGTGTCATTATTTCTGTTGCTAAACAACCGGTTGCTTCTGGTTGTCCATACATAATACATGTATCAAATAATCGATTTTGTTTATCATCTAATGCAGTATATTTCATAGGAACTATATATATATCATCTCCTATTCCACCTAAATTAGCTAACCATGCAACTATTTGTGTTAAAAGTATAATTTGTGAAGGATTTAATTCAGTTTGATCCCAAGGATTATTAAATATTCCAGATATTTTATCAATTCCATTACATGATACATATAATAACCAAGCTAATTTCATTTCATCTGTATCTAATAATGTATTATCAGGTAATTTTTTAGGAACAAAATTAATAAATGCTCTCCATGAAATATATGAATTAAATGATGTAGTTAAATTACACTCATCAGAATCATCTGATAAAAAACTAGATTTAGATCCACCTTTTTCACATTGAGTTCCACCACTTTTTATACAACAATGATATTGTAATGCAATAGGAACACCTGGACACCAAAAACCTTCATTACCGCCATATTTATAGCCATTTTCAGTACAACTTAATTTTAAAGTATTACTTAAAAAGTCAGGATAATTTTTTGAAGGTATTGTGCCATTAGTATTATCATCAGTTAATATAATCTCTTTATCAACACCCCACATTTTTACGAGATTTAAAAATCCTTGAAATGTATTTTGACATTTTTGATAATATGGATTTTTGTTTTTATTTTCATCTCCTCTTATATCTGTTATAGAATTATTCCAACCAGAAACAGTAGGAGTCATTTTTGAATAATGTAATGCAATTCGAGCAGCATCTATTTTATTTCGAGCATGTAATATTTTTTTAGGATTAAAGAATAAACCAGAACCTCTTGCATAATATAAAAAATCACCAAATCCAGCAGACATTGTATCAAAAAATTGTTCATCAATATTATTTGGACTATGATGAGTATATATATGAGTATATTCAATTGGTGTATTATCTTTAAATCCTAAGATCTCACCTGATTGATCTCGAATTCCTATATAATAAGCAGATGTATTTGTAACTTGATCAACAATTGAAAATTCAGCATTATGTGTTCCTGTACGGCAAAATGCAATATTTTTACCAAATAAATCATTGGGATCAAATCTATTTATAAAATATCCATCTACACTATTAGATTGATTAGATCCAGTAAAAGGATAACTAACAATATCAAATAATTCGGAAACATAACTTGTATGAGATGATTTATTAAAATTATCATTTAATGATCTTTTATTAGATAATACATCTTGTCGAAAAAAAGATAAGATTGATTTTACAATTGGTGTTATATTATTCTGACTTGGATATCCTATACTACTATTATAATTTGATGCATAAGAATTTAAATCTCCTGCACCATAAAAGAAATCTAATGTTTTCCATAAATTTTTAGAAGGTTTATCTTCTTTAAATAAAGGATAAAGTGTTTGTAATAATCGATCGCATATAATCTGATTATTATTAGATAAATCTTCTGGATGTGAAATAATATAAGGTGGGTTAGGTGTATTAGGTGGGTTAGGTGGGTTAGGTGGGTTAGGTGTATTAGGTGTATTAGGTGTATTAGGTGGTGATTGATAATTTAGATAAATAATAAATCCTAAAATAATAATACTAAAAATAATAATAATAAAAATTTTAGTCATTTATATAAATGTATAAAATTTTTATATTACTTATTTTTATTCTTCTTATTGTTTTCGTTTTATTTAATAAAAAAGAAAAATATAGTAAAACTAGTTATCAATCTGATTCAAATCATTGTAATATATATCATGCTGATATTTCTAAAAAAGTATGTGTACCTATAAATAAAAATATAGTTCTTCAATCTGATCAGTTAAAACAGAATCATTTATATTTAGAATATTTTTCAAGAGAACCAACAATAAAAGATAATGATTCAGGTGGTAATTATTTAAAATGGATTTTAAATCAAGTACGTGCAATGATAAAAGATGATATTTTAATTATGCAAACTGATTTTTTTAATTTTGATGATGACTTTAATACTGAACTAAAAAATGCATGTTTAAGAGGAGCTTTTATATATTTAATAATTGATCGTTGGCAAGTATGGGGTTGTCCATATCCAAATAATTGGAATACAAATAGTGTTAAAGATGGTAATTGTGGAATAGATGGAAAGACAACTAATACTTATAAAGGTAGATTACCATCTAATAATGAGTGTATCTCATCTGATTCTATTATTAATACATTTAAAGATACTAAGAATTTTATTATTATTGATTTAGTAGGAGGATGTGGTGGAGATGAAAAACAATTTTGTAAAAATTGTCCTAATTATAGTAATAAACCTTCCATTGATAATAATGTAAGAGGTAATCCTTTACATACTCATCGAAAGATAATATCATTTTATTCTCAAAATCGTAATATTGGTAGTATTTATAAAGGTTCTGAAAATGTTCAAACAGATCAAAAAGGAACACAAGGTGTAAGAGAAATAGGATGGGGTATTACTGGTTTATTAAATGATCCATTTATGAAAGGACATATACAACATGATTTAGATACTATCAAATGGTTTTTTCCAGGAAAAGAAGTACAAGATTATAATTATAAAATAAAGGAAAATCAAACAGAAGAAAATAAAAAACATTATGATTTATCTCAAAAATTATTATTATTAGGTTGTGAATATCCTAAAGATGGATATGTAACTGTTACATTAAATTGGACAACTCCTGATTTTCGAAATATTGATTTTACTCATGTTAATACAATGAATTGGATTTCTGGTTCAGATCCTAATGTAAAAGTATGGTTAGGTATCAATCCAATTGGAAATAAACAAGTAAATCCAATAGGGACATTTGATGATACAGTAGACTTATTTGGAAATAAAAATATATCTAATATAACATGGAATAACTATCAAACAGAAATGATCAATCGAACAAAACAACTAACATGGGATAATAAATCTTCTGATTTTGCATCTGGATCAAATTGGGGTGGAAGTTTAATTATTAAAATGTTACAAAATGCAATTGTAAAAAAATCAAAATATGTAAAAATACATATGTATAATTATTTTTCAACTTCTTTTCGACCTTGTTCTGATAATACAGGTTTGTATTATGATGAAAATATATATGGATATTCAAATGATGGAATATCTGGTAAAGATATTGATAAAGATAAAATTGTTGCTAGTTTATTAGATCCTTTACCATTATGTAATAGTGTTAATGTTGATGATGATTCATGGCATGAAAATTTACAACCAGAATTTGTTAGAGCATTATATGATTATATGGATGCTAATGTTGGACAACTTTTTGTTGTATCTGGTGTACCTATGATAAATAAAGATCAATGTATTTCAGAATATTGTAGCAAAGGAAAAACAAAATGTTTATTAAATACAGATTGTTTACCAATTGATTTTCAATCTTATTTATTATTACAATTAAATAAAGCTGGACCACAATATGATACAGGTGCTTCTAAAAATCAATGGTGGAGATGGTATACATTAAATCAAAAGGCAACATGTGATTCTGAGAATCCAAATACAGGTCAATTTTGTAAATCTCATGAAAAATTATGGTTTACAGATAGTGATATTTTAATTTCAAGTGGACATCCTACTAGAGGATATTATTCTGATTTTAATTCAGTATGTGATGATATATTATTTGAAAATGCATATTCACTTGTTGATGCTTATAATAATATGTATAATCGTATCTGGAGTAAACATAGTGTAGGACCTATTTTTACAGAAGGAAAAAATAATTTAGGTCCCACTAATCCAAATTGGGGAAAATGGAGTGGTTCTAATATTAATACATTATCATGGAAACCAGAAAAGGATAAATCAAGTTTATATCCAATGGATATTGTAGGTTGTTCAGCATGTTTTGGAACAATTGATTCAAATGGGTATTGTAATAATAAAAATTCATCTAATAATATAAATATGTGTATGTACAATTTAAATGATGAATTATGATAAGTTTTTAAATTTTATAAAATAGCTTTTATAAAATCTTAATATAAATTAAAATTTATTTATTTTTAAATTACTTTTTCATATTCTCTTTCAAATTCTTTCAAATCATTTTCCCACATTTCTACTTCTGAAATATTTTTAATAATTTCTAATTCACTTTCTAATTTAGAAATTGTTTTTTTTAATTCTTCTAGTTTCTGTTTACTAAAACTTCGAATACTCATATTTAATAAATACTTAAATTCATCATTTTCATGGTATCCTGTTTTTTTTAATGTCTTTATAATATCATTTTCATCTACATCTTTAATAATTAACTTTTCATCCATAACTTCACTTAAAAATCTAAATTTATTTTTTAGAATCAATAATTCACTTTCAATCGTTTTAATAAGATATAGTTTTCGTTTGATATAAAAATCATAACGAACTTCACAAAAATCTGTAATAATTTCATATACTGTATCATATTTTTTTAATTTTTGATTTTTATCAAATAATACCATATTTGATGTAGAAATAGTACTAGTAAGCTTAAGAGATTCAATTGTTAATTCCATTTCTGAATTTTCTTTAATTTCAAATTTTGGTTCATTATCAGTTGAAAAATTCTTATAACTTTTAATCTTTTTTGCTTCCAATAAATCATCCAAACTCATTTTAAAAGAATCAATCGACATATTTATAGGAATAACAGATACAGTTACTATATCATTTTTTCCTCTTGAAATTACTCCTTTTGTAATATAACGATGTTTATCTTTATCTATTTTCTCAATTGTTCCATTAAATCCTCTATACCAAGGATGAATTTCTGGAAAATCTTTATTTTTGTGCAACCAACAACGAACACACTCTAATAAATCTGTTGGATTATAAAGAGGGATATTAGAAGACCAACCGCTTCCTATTCCAATTGAACCATTAATTAAAATAGTAGGTAAAATAGGAACATATTCTTGTGGTTCAATCTTTTCTCCATCATCTTCTAAATATTCTAAAATAGCTTCATCTTCTTTACAGAATAAAAGACGGGTAAAACGATCCATTCGTGTATGAATATATCTTGGAGATGCTGCATCTTCTCCAAGCATACTTAAACTACCAAATTGTCCATCTCGGTATAGAAAAGGAATATTATTACTTCCAATGAAATCTTGAGCCATACGAATGATTGTTTCAAAAAGAGATACCTCACCATGATGATATTCACTTTTTTCAGCACAAAAAGCACCTAGTTGAGCAACTTTTAAACTCTTTCCATGATAAGAGAGATTTTTCAAAAAAACTGAATATAAAAGTTTTCGTTGAGATTCTTTAAGTCCATCAACAACAGAAGCAATAGAACGACGACAATCATCTACTGAAAAAATAATTAATTCTTTATCAAGATATTCACTAATTGACACTTTTTCAGTTTCTTGTTTACCAAGTTTTAAATTATTTTTAACTGGATCATAATCAGCAATCCATTGTTTTCTACGATCAGAACATTTTGAAAGAAAACATTTATCCATCATATCATCTGTTTTTTCATCTTTTATAAACTCAATCATTTTTTTACCAAAAGAAGATTTAACATCACTATTATTTGAAGATCCCAACCCTTTCAAGTATTTAATTTCACCTTTTACTTTATTTTTTTCTATATACTCTTTGTAATCTTGAATATTATAAAAAGATAACTCTTTTTTCTCATAAATTTTAATAAGAGGAGTTAACATACAATAAATAAAAGGCTCTTTTCTTTCTAATAAAGATGGAAATAATTTATGAAGCATATTCAAACTTAAAGAAAGAATATGCTTGCCATCACTATCACTGTCCGTTAGAACCACAATTCTCCCATAAGAAAGTGAATTAAATTCTTCATCTTTTGTATAATCAATTCCAAAACGTAAATTTAAAATTTTAATCAAGTTACAAATTTCTTTATTTCCAGAGATTTGAGAAACAGAACTATTACGAACATTTAATATTTTTCCTTTTAATGGAAAAATTCCTACATAATCCCTTCCTTTTTTTTCAAAAAGATCCTGAGATAAACCTAGAACAGCATAAGTCTTAGCCGATAATCCTTCTGTTAGGATTAAACTACAATCTTTTGAGTATTTACTACCACATAAATTAGCACAATCATATCCTTCAATTTTTAAAAATGAACGACTTTTCTTTTCTGTTTTTTTTAACGCAACAAGCTCCTTTCCTTTTAACAAGTTTTTAATCTTTTCGATACATTCCCATTTTAAGATGGCATTGATATGTTTTGGTAGGATTTCAGGAATTTTAGGACAAGGTGAAACTAGTCTGTTTTTTTCTTGAGATTCAAAGACAGGATTGACAAGAGTAGATTTTAAAAATAGTTGAAAATAAGGTTTGATTTCTTTGATACCAAGAGGTGTTGATCCTTTTTTAACACCTTTATTTAAAGCTTCTAAGAGAGGTCTAAAAATAGCTTCAGAATAGATGTCGACATGAGAGCCTCCATTTTTTGTTTGAATACCATTAATAAATGAGATGGCTTCAAAACCATCACTAGAATTAGATTGTAAAACACATTCAGAGTCTTCTGAAATAATATGAATTTGTTCTAATTTAAGCTTTTTCCCAGATTTACTAGAAACCGTAGATAAAGTTTCATCATCTTCATCTTTCTTTTCTTCAAGTTCTTCTGAAGAAGAAATATAAAGACTAGCATAATCTTTTAATGATTTCATAGGAATTTTTTCGTTATTAAAATAGACATTGACACCAGTAAGCATTGCTGTATCAATTACATTTTTATAAAAAAGTGAAAACATTTCTTCAGATAAATTATCACAACCAAAACGTTTATAATCAGGTGTAAATTTAATTTGTACATAACCTGTTTTTGTTTTTGGAGATGTAATTTTTGGTTTAGTTACATGTTTCATATTATCAGTCCAAGATTGAACATATTTACTTTTTGTATGATTATCAAAAATTTCAACTTCAAAAGATTTTGAAAAAATATTACAAACACTTGAACCAACTCCATTAGTTCCTGATGTTTTTCTCTCTTGACTATCATCAAAATTACTACCAGACATGAGTTTACCAAATAACATTTCTGGATTATATAGACCTGTTTCTTCATTGATTTCAATAGGAATTGTTTTACCATCATTAAAAATGGTAATAGTACCAGTTTCACGATCAATTTCAACTTTAATTTTAGTGACAGGAGTAGATGATGTAGAACTCCTCCAGACATTATCAATTGAATTATTAAGAATTTCTAAAAAAATACGATGAAGACCTTCATTAATTATATTTTCTTTTTTAACTATTTTCATAGAATCAACTGAATAGAATTCTTTTTTTGAAGGAATGATTGAACCTATATACATTCCTGGACGAAGTAATACATGTTCTACTGGATCCAAGCAAGAATATTGAGTCTTTTCATCAGAATTATCTTTTTTTGACATTGTTTTATTTTTATATTTATTTCTAGATTAAAATTCAATTTTATTTGCAAATAAAATTTAGATCTAAAACAAACCTTTTGGTAAACATACTTTAAAATTTAAATCTAAGACTAAGACTAAGACTAACACTAAGAGTAAGAGTAAATTAGTTTAGAAATTTTATATTTTTTAAATATAAAATAGTAAAATGAGTTGTCAAGAAAAATGGAATCTCAATGTAAAATATCTTTGTATATTAACATTGATTACTTTTATTTCTTTATTTATTTTAAAAAGAAATGGAGAAGGTATACGTGGATTTATAAAAAGTAAATCAGATAATGAAAAACTACCTGATTTATTGCATTATTATTTACCTGATCTTAAAGATCATTATATATATACAGAGATATTATTTTGGTGTATTATAATTGGCTTTATTATATTTAGTTTTATAAAAAATAAACTTTGTATATGGTATCAAGTTTTATTTTTATTGGTATTATTTCATTTTATTAAAATTATATGTTCGATTATTACAATATTACCAGATCCAAGTGGTATATGTAAAGATAAGAAAACGATTGGTGGATGTAATGAATTAATGCCAAGTGGTCATATGTCTACACTTTTAATTCTTTTATTTTGTTTTTGGAATTTTATGGATAAAAAACAACAAGTATTATTTACAAGTATAATTGGAATTTATGCAATAGGGATTATTTGTGTAAAAAATCATTATACAATAGATATAATTATGAGCTTTTTTGTAGTTTATACATTATTTCATATAACTCTTCCCTATTTGATAAATACATGTTAATGATAAATGTAAATTAATTAGATCATCTAAATTATTTATTTAATAAATGAGTATACCAAAAATAATACATCAAACATGGAAAACAAAAAATATACCTGAAAAATGGAAAAAATCACATCAAGAATGGCAAAGACTTCATCCTAATTGGAAATATATTTTATGGACAGATGAAGATATTAGGAATCATATTAAAAATAATCATCCAGATTTTTTAGAATTACATGATCATTATGAATATAATATACAACGTGCTGATATGATTCGATATTTTATCTTGTATGATTTTGGTGGAATTTATTGTGATTTAGATCTTTACCCAACTGAAAATATAGAAAAATTTTTAGATACATGTTCTTCTGATTATTTTGTATATTCAGCTAATAGTAACTGTTTTACAAATGCTTTTATGATTTCAAAAAGTAAATCTCCTATTTTTAAAGATATTATAAATGAACTTCAAAAACCAATTCCATGGTGGGCAATTGGAAAACATTTAAAAGTACACATAAGTACAGGACCTTTAATGTTAGACAAAGTTTTAAAAAGTACAAAATATTCATATCAAGTATTACCAAAAAGTAGATTTAATCCTTATTCAATTATAGATGATTTAAATGAAGAGAAGAAAGATTCTATTATTCGTACATTAGAAGGAAGTAGTTGGCATTCATATGATAGTATGTTTTATAATTTTGTATTACGACATTCAAAATTTTTTATAATCTTTGGAATTTTATCTATTTTATGTATTATTATAGGATTAATTTATTATATAATTAAATATAAGAAATGTCGAGAGAGTAAAGTATGTATTAAATAAATTGAATAATGATAAATAAACATAAAAACATAAAAAAAAATATATTTTGATTTTGATTT
>Ga0209443_1001089_pt1 | contig 17553 bp, 13 predicted proteins | sample LauGreBMM110DCMD_2_FD_187571 | JGI IMG/M metagenome (GOLD analysis project Ga0209443, IMG submission 187571) | Freshwater lake microbial communities from Lake Michigan, USA - Su13.BD.MM110.DCMD (SPAdes) (version 2) | ecosystem: Environmental > Aquatic > Freshwater > Lake | place: Lake Michigan... | reverse complement strand
AAAGCTTAAACCCTATGCAATGAAATTAGGTTCAGCTTTTCAAAAAATAAATTTTTTACGTGATTTCAGAGCTGATAAAGAAGATTTAGGAAGGATTTACTTTCCACAAATGAAGGATAATGATTTCACAGAGGAAGTGAAAAAAGAAATCGAACTAGACATTCAAAGAGACTTTGAATCTGGCTATCAAGGTATTAAACTCCTGCCAAAAGACACTCGATTTGGTGTTTATGTAGCTTATATTTATTACTCTAGGTTACTAAATAAAATAACCCAGTTGCCGGCCCAAAAAATAATAGAAGAGAGAATTCGAATAAGTAATAAGCAAAAATATGCTTTGTTTTTTGGCTCGTATTTGAGGCACAGCCTTAATATGTTATAGTGAATAGCATGCTTTATTTGTTTTCTTGCCTGATCCTATTGACCCCAAAATTTGATAAAGATTTACTTACTATGCGCGCTGAATATTACCAAGCCATCAATAGCGAGGAAATTGCAGTTAAGTTAGACAAAGAATTAGGCGCAATTAGCAATAAAACGTTTTTACAAATGGGCTATTTTGGTGCAAATAAAATGATACTTGCCAAATTTGCCTTTTGGCCTAATACCAAATATGCTTTGTTTGTTGAGGGTAAAGCAATTTTGGAAGAGGCAATTAAAAACGATCCAAAAAATATTGAATTGATTTTCCTGCGTTATCCAGTTCAACTGAACGCACCATCCATATTAGATTATAATCAAAATGTTGCAAGCGATAAAAAAACACTCGTTAACGAAGTAAAATCAATAAAAGACAAAGATTTGAAATCTCGAATTTTGGTGTTTCTATTAAGCGATGGTAAATTAACGGAAGCGGAAAGGAAAGCTATTCAATGAGCCCCGAAATGGTAATTCTTGTTGATGAAAACGATAATCAAATTGGGTTCATGGAAAAACAAGAGGCACATGAAAAAGGAGTGCTTCATCGAGCATTTTCTATTTTAGTTTTTAATTCAAAAGGAGAACTTCTGTTACAACAAAGAGCTTTAAATAAATATCATTCTGGTGGCTTATGGACCAATACCTGCTGCTCTCACCCTCGCCAAGGCGAAACAACGGAAGAAGCGGCCCACCGCAGATTAAAAGAAGAAATGGGCTTCGATTGCCCCCTCAAACTTCACCAGTCTTTCATCTATAAAGCGCCGTTTGAAAATGGACTAACCGAACATGAATTAGACTATATTTATATTGGACAATACGATGAAAACCCACAATTTAATCCAATAGAAGTGCATACTTTTAAATGGATTTCTATGGAAGAATTATACACTCAATTAACATTGGAACCTAAGCAATTTACTGTTTGGTTTAAGATGATAATGGATCATTATTTGACTGATAAGTAGTGTTTTAAAATCATTTTTTCATTCAAAGTAGGCAACATAAGCTTTATTGCTACTGCAATTGGCAGTTTCTATGCCATGAATCAAGCATTTTTTCATAATATTCCTCCGAAAATTGTATTTTCGCACTTTATGAGTGTACGTCAAGAGAAGTTTGCCGGTTTAATCCAACAACACCTAGCAGAAATTTTCCAACGCAATTCTGAATATGTTAACAGAGAATTTGTTACCATCAGTAAAGTGGAAATTTCGCCAGATTTGGGTTATGCCAAAGTTTATATTAGCCTAATTAAAAAAGAAGGAAGAGATGCATTGATGAAATGTGTGAACCTACACAACCCTCAAATAAGAAAACAATTGGCAACAAAAGTGCGCAATCAAGCCAGAATAGTTCCAGAACTCAACTTTTTACTTGATGATAGTCTTGATTATGTATTCCATATGGATGAAGTAATGAAACGCATTAACGAAGAAGACGAAAGAAAAAGAAACGAAAACAATTAAATTACGAGTTTTATCCAATGAATTACGATCCAATTAAAAAAGACCTTGGTATAGTTTTTAATCAAAATACCTTTTTAAGAAAGATATTTTATTCCCTTTTAGATTTGCTATTGCTGCGCACTTGGCATGTTCACAGAGAGTTAAAATTGTGGATGAAAAGCAATTCTTCTGCTCTAATTTTAGATGCAGGATCGGGATTTGGTCAATACAGTTTCTACATGGCCAAACAAAGCAAGCAATATAAAATTGATGCTGTTGATGTAAAAGATGACCAAATAGCAGATTGTAATCAATTTTTTAATAAATGTAACCTTGACAACGCAACGTTTGCAATAGGTGATTTGACCAAGCCTATTGCTCAAAACAAATACGACTTGGTTATGTGCGTTGATGTAATGGAACATATTTTAGAAGATGTAACTGTTTTCAAAAACTTCAACCAAGCCATGAAACCAGGGGCAATGCTATTAATTTCAACTCCTAGCGACCAAGGTGGAAGCGATGTGCATGAAGAAACTGGAGAAAGTTTTATCGGTGAACATGTGCGCGATGGCTATCCTGTTGAAGAAATGGCCGACAAACTAAAGCAAGCTGGTTTTTCCAAAATGGAGATTTTATATAGCTATGGAAATCCTGGCAAAATTGCCTGGCGTTTAAGCATGAAATACCCAATGCTCCTGCTCAATACTAGTAAGATATTTTTTATTTTAATTCCTTTCTATTATATCCTTACCTATCCTTTTAGTTTCCTACTAAACTGGATAGATACCAATACAACCCATAAAACAGGTACTGGCTTAATTGTAAAAGCTTGGAAATCCTAAAATGACAGTTGAACCTACCATTTAAAATAGCTAGTCGGTATTTTTTCTCTCGCAAAAAAAGCGGTGGCTATAATGCCATTTCATTGATTTCCTATATTTCCTTATTGGGATATGCCGTTGGAGCGGCCGCATTACTTATAGTGCTCTCGGTTTTCAATGGTTTTGAGGGTTTGTTCACCAAAATGTATAGTAATTTTGATGCAGATTTTCAGGTACTCCCAAAAACAGGAAAAAACATTTTAATAAAAGACATTCCTATTAATAAGATAGCAGAAAAATCTTGGCTTAAAGGAGTTTCTGCAGTGTGGGAAGAAAACGCCTTACTCCGCTATAATGGCAAACAAACAATTGCTACCATTAAAGGGGTGGATCAAAATTACCTCAAAACAAATCCACTAGATAGCCATTTGCTCAGAGGAGCCCTCATGCTTCAAAGCGGCGATACTTCATTTGCAATTATTGGTCAGGGTATCGCATACCAATTAGGGGTAGATCCAGATGATCAGTTTCATTATTTGGGAGTTTACCTGCCCAAAAAGGGCGACATAGACATGCTCAATCCCGAAGGGGCATTTGCCCACGGACTTGTTTTTCCGGTTGGTGTAATTGGTGTTCAAGAGGAGGTTGACAATAAATATGTACTGTTGCCACTCAATTATATTTTTAATCAAATTGGTGATAGCACACATATTAGTATGCTCGAAATTAGGGTGCAAGAAGGTGAAGACATCTCTGCTATAAGAGCTGATTTAACAGCCTTATTAGGGCCAAACTATACCCTAAAAAACCGATTTGAACAAAGAGAAAGTTTTTTTAAGGTGATGCAATCAGAAAAAAGTATTTCTTATTTCATTTTGGTCTTTATTTTATTAATTGCTGCTTTCAATACAATTGGTTCTTTGTATATGTTGGTCATAGAAAAAAAACGCGATTTGAGTGTTTTGTCAACCTTAGGTTTGAACCCAAACAAGGCAGCACAGATTTTTATTTACCAAGGACTATACATTGCCATTGTAGGCGGCTTATTAGGCCTTGTAATAGGCTACGGCATCTGCTGGGGACAACAAGAATATAGTTGGGTGGCACTACAAAGTAATGGAAGTACCATGATAAGTGCCTATCCTGTGCAGGTAAAATTTTACGATACAATTAAAGTGTTTTTCACTTTGCTTGGTATGGGGGTAATTACCTCACTTTATCCGGCATGGAAAGCAAGAGAAATTGTAAAAGAGTAATTAGGGTTTATCTCTATATACAACTTCCAAAAGCGTTTGCCCAACTGCCCGTAACGTGTTTCTATCAATAACACTTAGCTTATCATTTATAGTATGCCAATGGGCCGGAAACCGGGAATCCGTTCCTTCTGTGTAATGAATGATATCTATGGTTGGTATGCCGGCCAATTCATTAATGTATTTATGGTCATCTGTGATATAACCACCTTGGTAATAATAAAAGTAATTGGTATATCCCAATTGGGTGGCCTGATCCCATACTTTTCTCAGAACTGGTTCTGCATATTTCATGCTATATCCCTCCCAAATAAAACGCGCGTTAAACGCGCCAACCATATCTAATAATACTCCATAATCTGCTTTATAACCTGGCTTGTGTTTATTCTTAGACCAATATTGTGAGCCCAAACAATAGGTATCTCCACCTTGATCAGATTTTCCTAAATCTTCTGCATCTAAACAGATAAAATCAACACCAATATCAGGCCTTTGGGCTTGCATCATTCTTGCCATTTCTAACATCACAGCAACGCCACTTGCACCGTCATCAGCCGCATCTATTGCCTTATTATGATTTGCTGGATTCGGGTCGTTGTCTGCATAAGGTCTGCTATCCCAATGCGAACAAATTAGCACCCTTTTCTTTGCCTTAGGATTAAAGGAAGCTATGATGTTTTTTATTTGAAGTTTTCTTTTGTCCCAATTGGTAACGCTAGCCTTTTGCTCAATTACATCATCGGCATATTTTCTAAATTCTGCGGCCAAATAATTTCCACATTTCGTATGTGCCTCGCTATTGCAAACACGTGGACCAAATGAAACCTGCTTCTCAATAAATATAAAAGCAGAATCTGCATTAAAGTTTGGACTAACCTTTTGGTAAGCTGAAACAACCGGAGATTGCGTTTCGGCACTTTTGTTTTTCTTGGGTTTATTTTCACAAGAAGCAATCATAAAAATCAAAATGGCGGTGGTTATAACATATAATTTCATTGGTGTAAAAATAACTATTTAACAACCTATTTACCTAAAAAAGCTTAATTTAAGCCCACAATTAATACAGTGGGTTTGGAAGTGTAAATTCAATTCCTAATTCAAGTATATTCGCAATTTAACCATGTAATATGAAAAACACATTACTCATTCTACTATGCATTATCGGCTTTTTTGGTTCGGCCCAAAACACCTATAACAGTTATTTAAAAGACCCTGCTACCTATAGAGAACACCCAATTGATATGCAAAAAATGATTGTGGAAGTTTCTTTCAATGCCCAAAAAGGTATAGTGAATGGTAAGGTTAAGCACCTGTTTAAGGTATTACAAAAAACAGTTGATTCTCTTTTTTTTGATGGACCAGGCATCCAGATCTTAACAGCGACGTTTAACGGTTTGAACCTAAATTACCATGTAGTTCCAACTGGTGTTTGGGTAATACCTGCACAAGCCTTTAAATGGGATCAAACAGGAGAAATTGTATTTACCTATACCGCAACACCTCGCAAAGGAATTTACTTTATTGGCTGGAATATTCCTGAACCAAAAGTTGCTGATGCATTTGCTGTGCGCAAACAAATATGGACGCAAGGGCAAGGAGTTGACAACCGCTATTGGATTCCTATGTATGATGACATGAATGATAAATTTATTACAGAAACCATCACCAGCTTTGATAAAAACTACCAAGTATTAAGTAACGGAAAACTCCTAAGTAAAAAGGTCAATAAAGATGGAACAATTACTTGGCACTATGCAATGAGTAAACCTCACGCAGGATATTTGCTCATGTTGGGGATAGGTAAATATGCAATTGCAACCGCAAAAAGCAAGAGTGGTGTGCCTCTGCAATTTTGGTATTATCCAGAATTTGCAAATAGAATGGAGCCTACCTTTAAGCATTCCGCTATGATGATAGATTTTCTTGAAGCACAAACAGGTATCCCTTATCCTTGGGAAAGTTATAGCCAAATTATGGTTCAAGACTTTTTATATGGGGCCATGGAAAATACAACAGCCACTATATTTGGCGATTTCTTTAACGTAGATGAAAGAGCCTTTTTAGATAAAAATTATGTAGGTGTAAATTGCCATGAACTTACCCACCAGTGGTTTGGAGATTATATTACAGCAAGAGACGGAAGAGACACCTGGTTGCAAGAAAGCTATGCTACCTATTTTCCAAAACAATTAAGCAAGGTATTAGATGGCGAAGATGAATGGAATTGGCAGAGAAGGGCTCATCAAAATTCAGCAATTGAAGCGGGTAAAAAAGACAATTTTGCGGTAAGGCATACCTCTGGCGGAACTGCACGAGTATATCCTAAAGGCGCTGCTGTTATTAGCATGCTTTCTGATATACTTGGTGAAGAACAATGGAAAAGAGTGCTGAACCATTATTTAAAATCCCATGCATATGCAAACGTAGAAACCAATGATTTACAACAAGCCATAAAAGATGTTTTAGGATTAAATCTAGATTGGTTTTTTGACCAATGGATTTACAGAGGAGGGGAGCCACATTACCGTGTGCACTACGAAGACCTTTCCTATAAAGACGGCAGTAGAGGAACCGAAATTGCTATTGAACAAATTCAAAAAATGGATGAAACCATCCATACATTTAAAATGCCAATTACCCTAGAGGTTCATTACATGGATGGTTCTGTTTCATCGGTAACCAGCATAATCAGCAATGAATTTGAGGTAATAAAAATAAACAACCCCAATCAACTAAATATTGCTTTCGTTCTGTTTGATCCAAACTCTATTGTGCTCAAACAGCTGAGCTTTAAAAAGTCTTTTGATGAGCTTAAGTTTCAGGCAGACCAAGCCAAATTTATGCTCGACAGGTACGATGCCGTTGTGGCCATGAAACAATTACCCATTGAACAAAAAAGGACTATTTTATTGAAGGTATTGAATCAAGAAAAACATGAGGGTATCATCAATGAGATTATTAGCCAACTTGGATCAGACCAAAACAGCCAAAGTGCAATAAACAAACTGGCATCCTCGCCAAAGTCAGCTATTCGCTATCAAATCATTAAAATGCTTGAACCAACAAGCCCAAACAAAGATCTGTTTGAAAAAGCGCTCCTAGATAGCAGCTACGATGTGGTAAAGCTATCTTTAGAAAAGTTGTGCAACCAATATCCTTTAGAGGTTAAAGGCTTCTTACATAAAACCTCGCAAATAGAGGGTATGAACCATTCTGTTCAAATAAAGTGGTTAGAAATTAGTATCCTTAATAACGTGGAGGAACAAAATGCAAGAAAAAATTTAACTTTATTTGCTTCAGAAAACTATGAATTTAGAACCAAGATATTGGCTTTTGCTGCTTTAAAATCAACCAATACCTGTAACGAGGAAGTGGCTAGAAACCTTTTGCGGGCTATTCTTTCGAGCAATGGAAGACTAGCTGGCCCTGCCACCGACTTAGCAATTTATTTTTGCAGTAACCTAGCATTGAAAAAGGTTTTCGTATCAACTTTGCAAAACCAAAATTTTACCGATCAAGAAAAAAATGTGCTAACAAAAGCCTTATTTTTGTCGAACTAATCAATTTTATAATATGAAAAAAATATTTACATTTATTGTTTTGACGCTTTGCCTCATCACTTCAAAAGCTCAAGTAAAACCATATTCAACTGGTAGCGGCGAACTTATTTTTTCTTTTGCCGATTATAAAGTTAACAATGAGCAAATAAATACGCCTGTTCGTTTTACCTGTTTTTTTCATTTGGGAGTTTTTGAACATTTCGACTTCAGCGACCGAGTTGGTATTTATACTGGCGGCGCAATTAGAAATGTTGGATTTACCTCAACCAAAGGTGATACCATGATGAAAAGAAGGAATTATTATATTGGTGTTCCGTTAGCCCTAAAAATCGGAAATCTTAAAAACGATACATACCTTTTTGGTGGCGTGGAAGGCGAATTTGCATTCAACTACAAGGAAAAAGTTTTTGTAAACGAAAACAAATTAGATGATTTAAAATTTAGCACCTGGTTCAGCGACAGAACAAATGCCTTTATGCCAAGTGCTTTTGTTGGTTTAAACTTAAAAAGTGGCTTGAACCTAAAGTTTAAATATTATTTAAGGGATTTCTACAACAAAGATTATACGGCCCAAGGTGTTAAAATATACGACAACACAAAAAGTCAAATGTTTTATTTCTCTTTGGCCATGAATATCAGAACAATTACCACTACAGGTAAAACCTATAACAAAGGTTTATAATTATTAAAGCCCGTTTTGTTTGGCCTTTTTATTGACTAAAAGTTTATTAGCTTAATTTGCTGTTAAAGGTTTAATGCCCATAACAAGTAATTGATAAAGGGAGATAAAGTTGTGGCTTGTTTGGCAAGAAACCGCCCATTGAATCACGTTTTAGTTAAAAAGGTTCCCGTTTGAAAAAATCAATTTCACCAACAGAAAAACTACACATATCCAAGGTGTATAGGAATTTTCATTTAATTACCTCCTCTCAAAAAGAATAAGAAGAAGTAAGGTTTTATAAAAAACCAGTCAAAAAAAATGTGCAAATGCCTTAAATCTCTATTTTACTTTGAGATGTAATGCACTTGCACACTTAAAAATATGTAAATATTTTAGTCTTCGCTTCTACTTAAAGTGTAGATAACTAAACCAAATCCAATTTTATTAATTGCGTCTGCAATATTATATACAATATCCATTGCATGTGAAGCAGCAGCTGGATCAGATACCAATTGAATTCCAAACAAACCACCTGGTGTGCCTAAAATGTAACCCAATGGATAAATTGCCCATCCTACTAAAACAAACCAACCCAATACCCTAGTTGCTTTTGCAACTTGAACACCAGCTGTTTGAGCCAAATTAGCCACTTCTCCAAACCAAACTAGGTAAACAATGTAGAAGTAAGCAGCACCAGAAATAACACCCCACATAACGCTGTTTCCTCTGTCTATTGTTTCACCAAAATAGCCAGTTACTAGCATTACCAAAGATGCAAAAATCAATTTCCAAAGCAAGCCAATTTTAGCACCTGCTTTTTTAGTGATAAGATAAAACTCAACACACATCAACGGCACAGTAAGAATCCAATCAACATATCTAAAGAATGTTGGTGAATCTCCAGTTTCTAAATTGTAACCTCTCATGTAGTAGTAATGTACTGCTGCAATAAAGGTGATTAAACCAGAAACTAAAACAGAAGTTCTCCATTTTTGAGATGTTGTACTTAACTCAAAAAAGAAAAACACAGAAGCGGCCATCATGGCCATTGTTCCGATAAAAAACGTGAACGCCACGTAATTATCACTTGCAATTTTTAAATGTTCCATAAATATATTTATGTTTTTTGCCTACTCTTAAGGATTTTCGGATTCTCCCCGTTTTTTTACTTGGTATCTGGATTCCAATACACCAAAAGAACATTATATCTATAAATAAGTTTTGTCATATTTTATATTTTTATAAAATTATGACAAAACTATGAGTCTGCACTATTTTTTAGAATCGTAAAAAAGCTGATTTCCAATTAATTGATAAAACTTATTCATAGCTATAATGTGCGGAAAACTGATGCAAGAAATGAAAATGAAAAAAGTTTTCATCCATTCGTCTAGGCTAGATTGCAAGGTAAAACTGTTGAAATAATAAAGTAAGCACCCAAAAAGTATAAAGGCCCCAAGGTTAAATGGCAAAGCTTTTGCAAAAATTTGCTTGTTATTTAAGTGTAAACCCTTTTTTAGGTGTGTCCAACCATTTAAACTGTGTTGCCCAATAAAATATATTCCAAATGAGGTAATGAGCGGTAATTGCACACAAATTAATAAAATTGTTGCGCTTATAAACATGGCTAATCTGCGCTCCCAATATGCCCATAAAATTGATATAATGGCTAGGACCATGGTTATCGCAATACTTATCTTGTTTGTAAGCGGTATGGTATTTACTTTCATGTTACCTAGAATTTGATTTGTTTCTGGTAAATGACCCAATAATAAAATGCCTAAAAGAAATATTCCCCATATCCAATTATTTAGGGTTCTCTTTTTTTTAAACTGCCATTCATGCATATCGGCCTCCCCAAAATGCCAAGCAGAGTATATTAGAAAAAAGAGCAATGCCAAGTTGGGAACAAATAGCCAAAGCAATAAAAACGCAAATGCCTTGCTCAAGTAGCTTATAACAAATGCAAGCCTTATGTTATGTTTTTGTTTCTCTTTAACTAAGAGGTGATCAACTGCGCCGTGGGGTATTCCTAATAAAAACAAGCCTGCAGTAAAAATGCCTATTTGTATGGGTTCAAATATTGATGGCGTAATTATATGTATTGCCCAAAGCACTAAGGTAAATAGGAATAAAAATATTGGAGCAGCCAAATATTGAAAACGCACTTTTGCGTCTAAATGCCATGCTATTAAAAAAGGTTTAATGGGTAGGCTAATCAATATTCTTATGTCTTGCAATAGGGATGTTTTTTCATCTAAAAACTGCAAAACATTTATCAACTTATTCTTGTCAAATAAGGCTTTAAAGATGCCACTGCCTGCTTCTGGTTGGTTATTTAATATGATTAACAACAACCTATCATAAAATCGAAACCTTTTTGGACTCTCTTGTTTTATTGGTGATGCCGTCATTTGCATGCCTTCTGCCAGTTTTTCTGCGTGTTTAAACATGTTTTTAAACGCATAACCTGTACTTGGTTTAATTGCCCCATTTCTTCCTCCAATTGCTGTCAAACCTGGCAGTGTATTTTCCAAAATTCTTAATGTGCTCATGGGTATGCAGCCAGTTTCAATGTGTGATATGGTGCAGGAGCCAAATCGATTTGTTATGTATTCATTTAATATAGGTTCAGCGCTAATAGGATCAAGGATTTCTTTGCCGAATCTTGTTAATTCCACTAAGATTTTGCCAGAATCGTAAGGTAATACATAAATGAATTGGGTATAACCTTGTTGCGCTATCCTAAAATCCATTAAATCGATGGCCTGTTTAGTTTCTTCTTTATTTTCTGGTTGTACCACATACCCTATAAACGACTGTTTTAGGTGAACCTCGTTTTTTTTAGCTGTTAAATAGGTTGGTGGTCGGCTATCGAAAACTTGGGCAGAATGCCAAACTCCTTCCTCTGTTATAACTTTAAGCCCTTCATTTATTGCCTCAATACTTATTACATTAGTTTGTATTCTTTGGATGTGATAATTTTCCAAGATTCTTCGCATTTCATGGTATACATCAATACTAGCTATTTGCATGTATTCCAAAGGTTTAATGGGTTCTAGTGCTCTTCCATTTACGCACATTTCTTCCCATTTCTGACTTATTAAATGCTTACAATTTATGCTTATTTCATCTGTAGGTTTTGCCCAAAAACAGTATGTTTTGTCGTTGTGAATCTTGGAATCTGGATCAATCACCAAAATTTTTTTATTTTTTAACAAGCCTCTTCGCTCCATGCTCATTAGCAAAAGCGTTGCGGAAGCTCCTGCACCTGCAAACAAATAATCAAATTTTGGGTATGTTGTGCTTTCCAACATTTATTTAACTCTTTTTTTATGGTAAAATAAAGCGTAATACTCTAATAATCTATTATTTCTGTTTTTATAAAGAGTATATTTGTGGTAAATATATAAATTAACATTTAATAGTTAGGCCAAAGTTTAATTTTATAGCAGATCCTAAAATTTATTTTAAGTGTTGGCAGTTGTTCTTTCTGTCAACTGGCGATAAACACCGTTCCACAATTCAATTCTTTGTTTTAAGGAATGTATAACTGATTCTTCTGCTTCTTTCCAATATTGCTCGTTGTCATTACAAAGATTGGCCGTCATTTGTAAAGCAAGGTTGCTGTGGTGGTCACCATCTACTTCGATGTGCCTTTCTATATAATATTTAAAGACAGAGATTTCATTAGGAAAATTCTTGTGTATTTCATTTATGATGGAGATAAACATACCTGGGATTAAATCTTCTCGGCCAAAAGTAAAAATGGCTGATTGCAAATACGCTTTATCACTCTCAATAACTTTAAAAGTAAAATCTACAAAATCCTGTGCTTCCTTTGGAGTGCCTGAGGATAAATAAGCGGAGTTAAAGTCGCTGGTATTTTTCAATACACTTGTAAAAACTTCAATTTTAGTTGTATCAGCTCCACATTGTTTCATGGCATCTAAGTATAATTCAAAATGACTTTTCCTAACACCATTTAAGTCTACGTCTGATTCTTCACCTACAACTATTTCATTAATAAGATACCTTGTGTCTGCAGTTCCTTTGGGAAACCAAGGAACAGATGTACAAGTCAAGTTACGCTGTAACGTTTTTAATAAAGACATAAAGTCCCAAACTGCGTATACGTGGAATTGCATAAATACTTTTAAGTCGTTTATATCTTTAATTGCTGAATAAACTTTATGATTAATAATCTCTTGTCTTAAGGGTTCAATTGCTTTTTTAATTTTTTCAATTTGAATACTCATTTTTGCTTTTTGATTTTTAGGTAAACATTTAAAATTAACTAATGTTTGAATTTCTATACCAATTTGTGAATTGCAATTCCAAAATCTTATGCTGCAATTAATTCGATTAAACACTTTGGCAAGTAATAAATAGCACGTAGATGGAATTTTTCTAATATTTATTTAGCTTTTGCGAAGGATTTAATCATTTGTTTAATTTACTGGAACCAATTTTAGAACTTTTTTTGAATTATCACTTGAACACGTAAATTTGATTTATATGATAACTGAATGCCCCTTATGTGATTCGATAGTTCCTATTCATACAGAGCTGCTGCTAAAATTAAAAGTAAATGGTATTAAATGCCCAAGCTGTAAAGAATATTTTAGTCCTAATAATTCAGAATTAGAAAAAGCTGAACTAAAAATTGAAGAACTAAAGGACGAACTGATTATAAATAATAGCTTGAAAAATATTCACAGGCTTTTCGACGATTGTTAATGAATCCTAAACAGTCTTTTTTCATTGATTATGTTAGCGTTGAGCCTAGCCTTAGCAAGATTACTTGTTAACTCGTTTTTAATTAGTAACAAATAAAACTTACTCGAAGTTTGATTATGCTCATTTTGTGGGAAATTCATTTGAACACACAAAAATGAACGCTTAGGTCTGGCCTACATTAATATTGGCTTAAACTATGACACAAAAATAGGGCAAAAGATTGGCCGATAATCATTCGAAATATTACCAATACCCGAAAAGAATAAAACCGAAAACTTCTCGTTTTTTTTATTTAGGCTTTGTTTTTTATTAAATTCCAATACTTTTGCACTGCATTAAGAATCTACTAGCTAGCGGATGCCAACCGGGAAGAACACCACGGTGGTAAAACAATGCGGACTTTCTTGTCAAATATAGTTCCTAGATATCTGCGGAGAATCCTCATAGTTTGCTTAATCTTTTAATTTGAACCATTAAAAAACATATAAAAAAACATGGCTTATTTATTCACGTCAGAGTCCGTTAGTGAAGGACACCCAGACAAAGTTGCCGATCAAATATCGGATGCATTAATTGATAATTTCCTGGCATTCGACCCAGAGTCGAAGGTGGCTTGTGAAACCCTTGTTACTACGGGTTTAGTAGTACTTGCTGGTGAAGTTAAATCTAAGGCATACCTAGATGTGCAAGAAATTGCCCGCGGTGTAATTGGCAAAATTGGTTATACCAAAAGCGAATACATGTTTGAGGCTAATTCATGTGGAATTATCTCTGCCATTCATGAGCAATCTGCCGATATCAACCAAGGTGTTGATCGCAAGAAAAAGCAAGATCAAGGTGCTGGCGACCAAGGTATGATGTTTGGTTATGCAACCAACGAAACGGCAGATTACATGCCTTTGGCATTAGACTTAGCCCATAAAATATTAATTGAACTTGCTGCCTTACGTCGCGAGAACAAAGCAATTAAATATTTGCGCCCAGATGCTAAAAGCCAGGTTACATTAGAGTATGATGACAACAACAATCCTGTTCGCATTGAAGCTATTGTGCTTTCAACTCAGCACGATGATTTCGACAAAGAGCCTAAGATGTTGGCTAAAATCAAAGAGGATATCGTTAAGATTTTAATTCCTCGTGTAAAAACCAAATACAAAAAATTCGCCCATTTGTTCAACGATAAAATTACCTACCACATCAATCCTACAGGTAAGTTTGTAATTGGTGGTCCACATGGCGATACCGGTTTAACTGGTCGTAAGATCATTGTTGATACTTACGGTGGTAAAGGTGCACACGGTGGTGGTGCTTTCTCTGGTAAAGATCCTTCAAAGGTTGACCGTTCTGCTGCTTATGCAACGCGTCATATTGCTAAAAACTTAGTTGCTGCTGGTGTTTGTACCGAAGTATTGGTTCAAGTATCGTATGCTATTGGCGTAAAAGATCCTATGGGTATTTTCATCGAAACTTATGGTACTTCTAAAGTAAATATGACTGATGGTCAAATTGCAAAGGTGGTAGAAAAGTTATTCGACATGACTCCTTACGGTATCGAAACTCGTTTGAAATTACGTAATCCTATCTATAGCGAAACTGCTGCTTACGGGCACATGGGTCGTAAAAATGAAATTGTAACCAAGAAGTTTAAAGGACCAGATGGTAAAGACCACTCATTTAAAGTTGAGTTATTTACTTGGGAAAAATTAGACATGGTTGATGCTGTTAAAAAAGCATTTAAAATCAAATAAATTCTAGGTTCAAATCGAATAAAAAAGGCAGTGAAGAGAAATCTACACTGCCTTTTTTTATGGGTCTTTTTTAAGCTAATCTATCATCAACTTAACAACTTGATTGCGTTCTCCAGATTTTACATGCAACAAATACAAACCGCTTGAGAGGCCAGTGTTCTCAATAGAAACCTGGGTGTTATTTCCATTAAAAGTTCTCTGGAAATGCTGTCTTCCATTTACATCAAACAAGGCAATTTCATCAATTATATCCTTATCAGAATGCACATAGAAATTGCCAGTTGATGGATTTGGAAATACTTTAAACGTTGAAACCGATGCTTCATTTAAACCTATAGGGTTTTGTGGAATTTTATTGTTCAATTTTTTATCGGTGTACACCAAATATTGACCTGGTGTTAAAGGAATGCTCTGGTTCAATGCGCTCACATTGAGCGAATCGCCTGTCATATAATTGTACCACCAACCTGTGTGGTGAAAGTTAGGTGCCATGCTGATATTAACCACATCAAAATTGCCAACTATTATAGTATTGAGGCTGTCATGAGTAACTTTTAAAAGCTTGCCTGTGCCCAATATGCTACTAAAAATGTAATTATCAGAAGTAAATGATACGCGTTGTTTTAACCTAGCCAATTCACCAACAGCATCAAGCACTGCAACCCTTTCTGGCACTTTTAAATACTCCCATTTAAAGGGCTTATTTCCTGTTCTTCCATTGGTGTTAATTGAAACCTCATAGCCCAACTCTCCTCCTTGCCATATCATTTTTGGGCCTCTCAATAGAATTAATAAAGCGTGATAAGCTGCAGCTCTTTTAAGCGCTGTATTTAAATTTTTGGTGCTATAGGTTCCGTTGGTGTTGCCATAAGTTAAGCAGGTAAACATTACGCGCTCCTCGTCATGACTTTCGGCATAGGTTACCAAATGAGGATGGGTAAATGTGCGCGATTTATAATCTCCCCAAGTTAAATTGGCCTTAGAATTATTGTATCCCATTAAAGCTTCTGCATAGTTCTCTGTCATTTTTCCCCAAAGCATAAAACCGGCATTGGCCAAAACTTTTTCTTCGGCATTTTCGCCCAAGTGCTCTAAAATTAAATACGCATCAGGCGCATATTTAACCACCTCACCTTTTATCCTATTTAAAATGTCTATCCTGCTCTGATCATAAGCATTCCAAGCACCTACATCTGTGCCTGTATTCTTTTGTGTAAATCCTTTCGATAAATCAAAACGATAACCATCTATATTATATTCTGTGAGCCAATATTTCAAATTTCTATCGACAAAATCCTTGGTAGGCTGGGCTTCGTGGTTATAATCATAACCCACACCATAAGGGTGTTTATCTACCTGGTTGAACCAAGGGTTTTGTGCTGTTGGTTGCCCGTAAGGACCTAAAGTTGGATCAAAATACATTCTTACCTGAGGATTTTGGCCAAATGAATGATTGTAAACAACATCAAAAACTACTGCAATTCCCTCTTGGTGACAAGCATCAATAAAAGCTTTCAAATCGTTTTTGGTGCCATAATATTTGTCAGGAGCAAAAATAAATGAGGTATTATAACCCCAGCTTTCATTGCCTTCAAACTCCATAATTGGCATCAATTGAACACAATTTATTCCTGCTCTTTTAAAATAGCTAATGGTATCTTTTAATGTTTTGTAATCATGAGTGCCGATAAAATCTCTTAGTAATAACTCATAAATCACCAACTGCTCGCTCTTAGGCTTATTAAAGGTATTTGTTTTCCAAACATAAGGAACTTGCGAGGTTTGCAAAACAGAAACAATTTCGGTGGTTTTTCCTGTAGGGTAAGGCATTAAATTAGGATAAGTACTTGTGGCTATCCATTTGTCATTATTAGGATCAAGAATCTTATCTGCATAAACATCTGCAACCCGCATTTGTATGTCATCAATGCTATATTGAAACCCATATTCCTTGCCGCTTATTAAGCCATTAATCGTAAGCCAAAACTTAGTGCCATCAGGAGTTCGGTTCATGATATAATTAGGGTGGTATTCCCAATTGGTAAAATCACCAATAACGTAAATGTAACTTTTATTGGGTGCAAATATTTGAAGTGTTACCGAAGTATCACTGATATAGTTTATACCATCAATAACACCATTAGGAGAAACAGCAACATTGGAATATTGGCGTTGCATCATATAGCTGGTATCATAGCTTTTGGTAATCCCGTTGTCTCCCTCTAAAACAATATTTATGCGGCCTGAACCAATGTCTGAAAAGCGCATTTTTTGAGAGATTACACTATCGTTAATAACGGAAGCTATTTGCGTACCATTGGCATAAATTTTAAGGGCCGATTTCACTGATGCTGTTCCTAAAAAGCTCACACTGTCGGTTGGCAAATAAAAACTTGCCTTGCTAGGTGAATTCAATTTTACTTGAAAACCTCCCTGATTGATATCTAAAAATATATCGCCACCAGAGGCTGTTTTACCGGTTTTTGAACCATCTGCATTTCTAAAAACCATGGATAGTTTTAAAACCGTTTCATTGGCTGGTACCCCATAAAAAGTTTTAATATTACCAATATTCAAGGTATATAAATTGCTTGAACCAACCCTTGTTAATAGGGCCTTAGGCAAATTGGTGGTCCAATTGGTTAATACATATTTCCAGTCGCTACCCGAAGTACTTAAAGTAGTAATTACTCCTGTATGGGCATATATAACCGACTCTCCCAACAAACCTGCATTTCCTTGCGAGGCATCATAAGTTAGCACCACATTTTTATCTGTGCTTGTGGCAAATGGTGGCGAGATGGCAACAATTTGTTGAGCGTTTGCTTCATAAGCAGAGACTAATAGCAATAAACCAAAAACAGCTTTATTAAAAAATAACTTATTCATAACATTAGTAGAA
>Ga0209443_1001088_pt1 | contig 17579 bp, 12 predicted proteins | sample LauGreBMM110DCMD_2_FD_187571 | JGI IMG/M metagenome (GOLD analysis project Ga0209443, IMG submission 187571) | Freshwater lake microbial communities from Lake Michigan, USA - Su13.BD.MM110.DCMD (SPAdes) (version 2) | ecosystem: Environmental > Aquatic > Freshwater > Lake | place: Lake Michigan... | reverse complement strand
TTATACTAAAAATATTTTTTTAAATTATTAATTATTAATTATTAATTATTAATTATTAATTATTAATAAAAATCGAATGGATCATCATCTGTTAGATAATCTAATTCATCGTTTTCTTTATTTATTAATAATTCGCCATTTTTCCAAAGTTGTAGAATATATATTGGCATTTCTTTTTCCAAGAATTTGTTTAATATTTGAATAGCATTATCCGTAATATTATTTGCTTCTATGAAAAGTTCTGATAGTTTATATCTTTGTAAATTATTATAATAAACTTTTTTATTATGATTTCCTATTATTGTTAATGCTTCTGTTAATTTTTGAATACCATAATCATCAATTTCTGTTCCTAATCCAAGTGTTTCTATATTTTTAGATTTTGTTAAAGCTATTGCTAATGCTTTAGCACCTTTACCACCAATTTTATTTCTATTCATGTAAAGTTTTTTTAGTTTTAAATTTTGTCTTAAAGCTATTGCTAATTCTATGGCACCTTCATTACCAATATTATTTCTATTTATATAAAGGTTTTCTAGTATTAAATTTTGTTTTAAAGCTTCTGCTAATATTTTAGCGCCTTCATCACCAATATTATTATTGTCTAGATCAAGTAATGTTAATGTTCTATTTATTTTTAAAGCTTCTGTTAATATTTTTAGACCATCATTATTAATATTATTTTCATTAAGTTCAAGACTTTTTAATCTTATAGGTAAATTTATTTGTAAAATAGATGCTATTGCTCTAACTATATCATAATTAATATTGATATTTTTAAAAAATAATCTATAAAACTTTTTTTCATAATATAATTCACAAATTTTATTATTTTCATATTGAAGAATAATTTTTTTATCTATTTCAGGGTTTATATTAGTTATAAATTTTAATAATAATTCTGAAATTTCTTCATTAGTTAATTTTTGTTTTGTCCAATTAATTTCTATTTGTGTATTATTAAAAATATCTATTGGATTACTACCAATCTTTTTTATAATATTATTTAAAATTATTTGTTTTTTATTTTCTAATAATCTATTTTCATCTATAAAATTTTTATAATATTTATTTACTTGTCTTACTTGTTTAAGTTTTTCTAAAGGTAAATATAATAAAATGTTTATTTTTAATTCATCTGGTAAATTAGAAATATAATCAGGAATAACACCACCTATTTGATTTTGTAAACTTAAATATTTATTTTTATATTTTAAATATTTAATTTTATAATTCATGTGTATACATAACTTTATATTTAATCATTTATATACTTTTAATATTTATTTAATACCTAAAGATTTATAGTTTGAGCCATTCATCATCTACTAAAACTTGTTGTTTTTCTTCATTTTCTTTTTCTATTTTAATACCCAATGATTTATAGAGTTCTTTCATTTCATCATCTACTACAACTGGTTGTTTTTCTTCATTTTCTTTTTCTATTTTAATACCCAATGATTTATAGAGTTCTTTCATTTCATCATCTACTACAACTGGTTGTTTTTCTTCTTTTTCTTTAATATTAACACCTAAAGATTTATAGATTTCTTTCATTTCATCATCTACTACAACTTCTTTTTTTTCTTTTTCTATTTTAATACCTAGAGATTTATAAATTTCATTCATTTCATCATCTACTATAACTTGTTCTTGTTTTTCTTTTTCTTCAATATTAACACCTAAAGATTTATAGATTTCTTTCATTTCATCATCTACTGTATCTTTAATATTATTATCTCTTTGTTTTCTTAACATTTCAATAAAATCATTTGTTTGGTCATTTGGTTTATCGCTTGTTGAGTTTGGAGGAATAAATGTAGTTGGTAAATCTAAATGTTTAGCTAATAATCTATAATAGTTAACAACAGGATTATTAGTTCCATTAAACATTCCAAATGATTGAACCATCGTATGAACAATTTTCTTAAATTCCTCTGGTTTAGATAAAACAAGATCTGGAGGTGGTACAGGAACTTTTAATTGAACTTTTTTTAATTTTAAATATGCATCTAATACATCAGAAGGTACTTTATTTTTTAAGTTTTGTTTTATTTGAACTGGTGATAATTTATTAATTCGTGCCATTTTTAATCTTTCTTTTAATATTTTTCTTCTTTCATCTTGTTCTGATACAATAGGTTCATTAATTACATTTTCTTTTTCTTGTTTAATTAATTCTATTTTAATTTGAGTATCTGTATTAGAAATAATTTTATATGTCCATCCTTCATTTAAATAATTATTAATAGCTAATTTTTCTTTATTATCTTCTCTTAAATCTCTTTTAAGTCTATCAACTGCCGCTTTAGATGTGAACAATGTTTTATCACCTTCAATAATAATAGATTTATTATTAGAGTTCATTAATATATAAATAATTATAAATCTTTAAATATATTTAATTTTTTATTGTGTTTTACATTCTCCAGGTATTTCTTGTGTATTTTCTCTAATATTTTCTTCTGATTCAGAAGTAGAATCAGATGTACCTTGAACATCAATTAATAATGTCTTTACTAAATCTGTTTCTTGTATTAACTTTTTCTCAGCAATTAATTCTTTTTTATTTAATAAACTTAGTTCTTTAATCAATGTTTCGTTTGTAATAGTAGGTAATTCAATATTAAATTTAATTATAATATCTCCTTTAATACCAGTTCGTAAATCTACCATACCTTCTTGAGAAATTTTTTTTACTGAATTAAAATTAGTTTTTCCTGTAGAATGTAAATGTAATTTTCTTCCATCTAAATGAATTAATACTTTATCAAAACCAAATAATGCCTGGTAAAGTTTTAATGTAACTTCTACAAATAAATCAGTTCCTTTACGTTTAAAAATTTTATGTGGTTCTTCATTAATTACTACTATTAAATCTGTTTTTTGATTTTTTAAATGATGACCTTTACCATCTAATTGAAGTTTAAATCCATTTGCTAAACCATTTTTAAGAGGTATTGGTATAGTTTTTTCTTTATTAACAAAACCATTTCCATTACATACTTCACATTTATTATGTTCTAAAATAACCTTACATTTTCCTTTACAAGTTTCACAATTCATAACAATTTGTTGAATCATTGGACCCATTTGTATTATCTTAATTACACGACCTTTACCATCACAATCTTTACAATCTGTTTTAGTACCATCTTTTGAACCTTCACCATTACATTTACCACAATATACTTTATGATTGTATTTAAATTCTACAGTTTCTTCTTTATAAATTTGTTCTAATGTAACAATTAGGTTAACTATTACATTTTCTTTTTGTTCATTTTGAGCAGATACATTAAAACCTCCAAACATATCTCCAAAAGGAAAACCACCACCTCCAAATGGACCACCACCTCCAAATGGACCACCGCCTCCAAATGGATTACCATGATTCATATCTGATTGACCATCGCCTTTTACATAATTCATTCCGATTTCATCATACATTTTTCTCTTTTCTGGAGTTCCAAGAATTTCTAAAGCTTCTTGAATTTCTTGAAATTTTTTTGTCGCCTCTTCAACATTATCTGGATTTTTATCAGGATGCCATTTAACTAATAATTTTTTACTTTTTTTCTTAATATCTTCTTGAGATGCGGTACATTCTATTTCTAATCTATCATATAAAGTTTTGTCTACGACCATTAAAATTAAACTTTTATAATCTTTAAATAAAAACTTTATTTTTTAATTACAAATTTTATTTTGTAAATGAATATAATATGAAATTATATATATTAAGCCACGAAGATAGAAATCAGGATGCAACATTTTTTTCACCTTTAACAAAACAAGGATTAGAAAATGCTACAAAATTAATTAAAGAACTAGAAAAAGTAGAAATATCACATATTTATTGTTCTCCATATATTAGAACATTACAAACAATACATCCTTATTCTAAAAAACATAATTTAAAAATAAAATTAGAATATGGATTAAGTGAGATTAATCATGAAGATATTATTCCTAAAAAATCATATCAAGTTAGACTTCCTGAATATATGGCTGAATTATTTAATTATGAACCAAATTATAATGAAAAGTTTGCTCCTGAAGAATTTACTTATCCTGAAAATGAAAAGAATGTTTATAAAAGAGTAAGAAATATTTTAAAATATATAATATCTGTACATAATACAACTAACGATAATATTGTTTTAGTTACTCATCAAATTGTATGTAAGTTAATTTTAAAAATAGTAAAAAAGTACGGTGTTTTAAAACCAAATAAGGAAGATTTATTATCTTATCCAAAAGGAGGATTAACAGAAGTATTTGATAATACTTATTGGGTATTTAAACCAATTAATTGGAAATCAACATAAATTTATTTTGTGAATAATAATAATGGATACAAACAAAGATATAAAAATAGATTTTAATACATTTGATAAAATTTTAAATTATTTTAAAACTCAAGAACAAAAATATACATTTATTAATCCTGCATTATCAAATAATATTAAAAAAGCAATTAACATATTATTCCCAAATTTAAATAATCAAGATTCTGAAGTTTTATTTCTTTTTACTGAAAATATTATTGAAAAAATTTCAAAATATTTTGACTTTGATGAAAATAATAATAATTATTATAAACAATGGATACAAAATAATTATCGTGATATTAAAGGTATTATATTATTATTATTACCTTTTATTGATGATAAAAATACTACTAATATGATAGATTTGAATCAATATTTATATACACATATAAAATCAAAAATACCAGATTTATCAAAAAAAAATAGAATAGATATATTAAAATCTGAATTTAAATTTAGTAATATGTCAATAGGTCTTTTAGATAAAACGTCACTTGATTTATTTGAAGAAGATGGAAAAATGAAATTAATATATAAAATTATACATCATAATTATTTAGGCTTGAGTAAAACTCTTCAAATTATGAATGGAAAATATTATGTTAATTGGATAAATATAGTTCCTATTTTATATTCATATGATAAAAATAAGTTAGTTTTTAAAGAATCAAAATTATATAAAAAAACAGAGGAAGGATTAGACTTATTAAAACCATATTTAAATAATCCTAAAGAATTTTTTAATTTTACTCAACATGAATATTATGGATTATATCTTGGTGATATTTATAATATAATTAAAATTAAATTATATGATGAAATTAAACATATTAAATGGTTAATTTTTCCTTTACAAAATGATACTGGTAATATTTATATTATTCAACATTTAAATCGAGAAATTAATTTTGATAATTTTTTTAAATATTCAAGTTATGAAGACATTGATTCAAAAGATAAAATAGTTTTTAATAAATATATTCAAAATATATATACAAATATGGAAAATAATTTAATGCATATTAATTTATGGACTCAAATATTATTATTTTTTACAAATGAATATTCAAAAAAAAATGTAGTAAAAAATGAATTAGAAAATAAAAAAAGTGATGTTTTTCAAAAATTTTCTTTTTCACAATCAATTAAAGAATTTGATTATATCGATGAAGAAGATGACAAAGAATATATTAAATCTATTGATATAAAAATTTCAAAAATTAATGCATCTGATATTATAGAATATTTATCAAAAATCAATCCAAAACATATATGGAATTTTTTATATGAAACAATAAAATTATTAGAAAATACATATTTACGTGATTATTTTATTGAAGAAAAAAAAGAAAACGGAGAAAGTAAAAAAACAATAAATGATACTATTTATAATTATCCTGGTATGGAAAATTTAAGTTTTAAAAATATATATAATATTGCTAAATCAATTACTCATTTAGAAAATAATAATAAAGAATGGATTTCACATGATTCACATTATGTATCTTTTAGTTTAGATCAAGAATTAATATTTTTTAAAAAGTTTTTAGGTGATACCTATACTTCATGGTTAAATTTACGGAATAATTTAAAAAAAGAATTTAATATAAATAATGATATAGAATATAATGAAAAAATGGATAATATAATTTTAGATTGGAATAAAATAAAACTTGATTTAATATTTCAAATTTTAACTAAAAATGGATTATTATCTGAATTTGATGTTGTATTAGATATAACAGATAAAAATAATTATATGAAAAGTACACAATTTAAACCACAAATATATAAAAAAATGGAAATAAGAATGAATGAAAATAAAAAATGGGAACAAGCTTATTATTATTTAACAAATAAACAGTATTCAAAATTAACAAAACTTAGTTGGGAAAATGAAAAAACAAAAGTAAAAGATGATTATTTTTACTTTGATTTATTTAGTAAAGACCAAAATTGGTATTCATTTTATGCAATGGATTGGTTATCACAAATAAATTTTTTCCATCATTATATTCATCACAGAGTGTTATATGTTACTGGTGCTACCGGTCAAGGTAAATCAACACAAGTTCCAAAATTATTAATGTATGCTCTTAAAGCTTATGAAATGAAAAATGATGGTAAAGTTGTATGTACTCAACCACGTATTCCACCTACTAAAAATAATGCAGAACGTATTTCTGAAGAATTAGGTGTACCTATAATTAGAGCTTTAAAAAAAAGTATGGAAAAAGAAAAAACTGATAATTTTTATGTTCAAATGAAATATTCAGAGGATTCTCATATTAAAGATAATTGTCCCCATTTAATATTAAAAATATTAACTGATGGTACTTTATATGAAGAATTACAGAATAATCCAATGATGAAAGAACAAATATCTAATGTAGGAAAAGATTTTATTTATGGATATAAAAATAAATATGATATTATTATTTTAGATGAATCACATGAACATAACACAAATATGGATATGATTTTAACTTTAATTAGACAATCTTGTTTTTATAACAATTCATTGAGATTAATAATTATGTCTGCTACAATGGATGAAGATGAATCAATATATCGTTCTTATTTTAGATGTATAAATGATGATTTAATATATCCGATTAAAGCTCCTTTATATCAACATCCAATATTATCAGATTTATTAATGGATAATACATGTGTACCTGATACAATATATATGGATAGACGTTTTCATATTTCTCCTCCTGGTGAAACTACCCAATATATTGTATCTGAATATTATACTGAAAACTTATTAACAGAAAATTTATCAGACGAAAAAGTATCTATATTAACTCAAGAAGAAAGTTATAAAATTATAATTGATATATGTCAGAAATATCCAACAGGTGAAATTCTTTTATTTTTAACAGGTAAAGAAGAAATTAAAAAAGCTATTAAAAAATTAAATGAAATATTACCAGAAGGAAATATTGCTTTACCATATTATTCACAATTACATAGTTTTTATAAAGATATTATTGAAAAAATTCATATTAAGCTATATACAATTAAAAATAAAAGAGAAAATGTTTATTTAGAATGGACTGAAAATTATACTAAAGATATTTCTGTTCCAGATGGTATATATAAAAGAGCAATTATTGTAGCAACTAATGTAGCAGAAGCATCTATTACTATTAATACATTAAAATTTATAGTTGACACTGGATATGCTAAAGTAAATTCATATAATCCTGTAACAAAATTAACAAAATTAAATATTGAAAAAATAGCTGAAGCATCACGAATTCAAAGAAAAGGTCGTGTTGGTAGAGTTTCAGATGGAATTGCCTATTTTGTTTATCCAAAAGGAAGTCGTGAAAAAGTTCAACCTAAATATAAAATTACACAAGAAGAATTATCACAAATGTATTTAAAATTATTATGTTCTGAATCTACTATATCTGCAGATGATTATATATTTTTAAATGATTATAATCCAAATTATTTTAATTCTAGTTCTAATAATTTTTATTCAAATATTATTTCAAAAGAAATAGAAAATAAACAAATGTTTAAAAAGAATATAATAAATATTTTAAGAAAACAATACAGTATAGAAAATAATATTATTAACAAAAATAATTATTGGAATAAAAAATATTATCCTGATATGATTATTAAAAATAATTATTTAAATAGAACGTATACAGGACAACTTATTAATACATTATCTGATTATAATGGTAATTTTTATATTATTCATCCAAAAGAAAATTTAATTATACGAAATATAAATAATGAAATAATTCAATATACAGAATTAAAACAATCAGTAATACCACCAAATGTTTTTGATAAAGAAATAGAAATATTAAATCAACGTTTAATTTTAATAGATACAAATTATAATTCTAATATATTTAATGTTGATTATAATAGTAAAAATTATGTTAAAACAGAACTTTATAATAAAATATTAGAATTACAAAAAATAATTAATTATAAATTAATTGAGTATAATGATTATCTTACTATATTTGCATCAATAGCTTTCGATTGTATGATTGAAGTTTTATCAATAATAATATTAATTAAAACTATTGAAACTATCAATAATTTAATTGATCAACAAAAAATAGATAATTTTTATAATATTTGGTATTCTTCAAATAGTTCAAACTCAGAAATATTTATTTTACATAACATAATAGAAAAATTTAAATATGACAATAATAATTTATTACTTTTTAAAATAATGAAAAATCGTGAAATAATTAAACAAGTAGATGAAATAGTTAATAATAAAATATTAAATTTTAAAAAATATTATAAATTAAATTTAAATAATATACCAGATTTTTTTAAAAATAATATTGAAGATTGGAATTTAATAAAAAAATTATTTAATTCAGGTAAATTAGAAACAGCAGAAGGAATAAACGAAATAAAATTTAATATTTTAATAAAACAAATTAATGAAAATCTAATATTAAATAAATTAATGATAAAAAAATGGTGTGATACTTATTTTATTAATTATGAATATATTACATCATTTTTATCTAAATTAGGAGAAATGATTATTAAAATGGAAACTATTAATTTTGATTTTTTAGTATTTATTAATAGTATAAAACACAATTTTTTAAAAATTTTAAAAACGAATACTATAAAAGAAAAAATATTAAAAAGTTTTATTTTAGGTAATCCATTAAATTATGCAATTAAATTAGATTTTAATAATAATTTTTATAATTTACATTTATTTAATACAAAAGCATATATAAAAAATAATAAAAATTTATCAAATTCATTTTCTAATATTATTTTTTATTATAATTATACTGAAAATATGAATGATAAAAATATTAATTTAAATATAATTAATGATGTTGAATTAGAATATTTTACATCTTGTTTACCTTATATATTTAATAAAAATAATTTTAAAAAAACAATACCTATATTAACAGAACATAAATCATTTATAGAAATATATGGTTCAAATTATGATCAAATTATTAGTTATATAAATAATAATTCCTTTGGTATGTCTCCTTGGGAGAATGATAAAATGCCAATAATATCTAATTATTTTAAAAAATTAAAAAGTTAAAATTTATGAAATTTTTTTATTATTGATTTTTCTTGATTACTTAATTTTGGTCCTAATTTATTAACATTTTCTAATTCATCAACAGAATATGGTTGATATTTAATTTTTGTATCACTTTCAGTTACTATTTCAGAAATAGTATTTAAAAAAGATTCAATTTTTTCAATAACAGAGTTTGATAAAGCATTAATATTAAAAAATATACCATTTCTATTTATGGAAATATCTTTACCTAATTCAAATTGAATAATATTAAATATTGTAACAAAGTCTTTTTTTTCTTTTAATCTATTAATTTTATTTACTAATTTTCTTCTATATAAAGAATTAAATTTTCGTTCATTTAAATTTTCCATTATTCTAACTATATAATTTAATTATTAAATAACCGAAGAAATAAAATTTAGAGTTTAAAAATATTTTTGTAACCTTTTTAATTAATTATATTTTAAAAATATAATCTAATAATAAATAATTATGTCGAAAAATAATTCCGGAAAGAAAATAAATTTAGCAAAAGATTTTTCATATCCTGATCCAAATGATCCTGATTTATTAGCTAAAATTTTTAAAAAAAGAGAATTTTTTTATCATAAAGTTCCTGAAAGAAAAAAGTTAGAAACTTATGAAGAAGTTCAAAAATATCGAGATCAAAATTGTAGAGAAGGTGAAATTATACCAAGAGAACAACAGGCCATTGTTCCTAATTTTATAAGTCCAAATACTCCATACAAAGGAGTTATTTTAATGCATGGCACTGGGTCAGGTAAAACAGGCTCTGCTATATTAATTGCAGAACAATTTAAAGAACAAGTTAAAAAATATAATACTAAAATTTTTGTTATTGTTCCAGGACCAAATACTCGTGATAATTTTAAAAATGAAATTTTAACTTGGACTGGTGAAACTTATCTTAAAAATAAAAATATTTTAAATCAAATGACTAAAGCAGAAAAAGATCGCGAAATTAAAATTGGATTATATGCAGCATCACAATATTATAAAATTATGTCATATAAAACATTTTATAAAAAAGTACTTGGTGAAAAAATAGTAGAAAAAAAATTATCTGATGATAATAAAATTAAATCTAGTTATAAAAAAAATGTAGAAGGTGATTATGAACGTGAATTAGTTATTGATAGAATCACAAATATGGATAATGCTTTATTAATTGTTGATGAAGCACATAATATTTCAGGTAATGAGTATGGGGAAGCTTTAAAAAAAATTATAAAAAATTCACAAAATTTAAGAGTAGTATTATTAACGGCAACCCCTATGATTAACTTGGCTGATGAAATTATTGATTTATTAAATTTTTTAAGACCAGAAAATGATAAAATACCACGTGATAAAATATTTACTAGTGAAAAAAATTATATGATGAAACTTAAACCAGAAGGTTTAGAATATTTAAAAGAAAAAGCAAATGGTTATATAAGTTTTTATCGTGGTAATATTCCATATACTTTTGCTAAAAGAATTGATAAAGGTAAAATTTCAGATGGATTGTTATTTACTCCAGTTATTAAATGTTATATGAAAGAGTTTCAAGATTCAGTTTATTTAAAAACAAAAGAAAATATAGATGATACATTAGATAGAACATCATCTGCTGCTGCAAATTTTGTTTTCCCAGGTTTAAATAAAGATAAAAATGATATTTATGGTTATTATTCAACAGAGGGTATTAATACTGTTTCATCGCAATTAAATTCAGATGGACCTAAATTACGTTCATTAATTAATCAAAAATTATTTAATGGAAAACTTTCTAAAACAATTGAAGATAATTTTATAATAGAAACAACTAATAAAAATGTTACAGGAGAAATATTAAAACTTAAATATTTAAAATATTTTTCAATTAAATTTTATAAAATAATTAAAAGATTAAATAAATTAGTAGAAAATAAAAAAGGATCTGCAACTGCTTTTGTTTATTCGAATTTAGTTCGCGCCGGTGGTATGGAAATGTTTGCAGAATGTTTAAGACAAAATGGATATTTAGAATATCAAGAAGATAGTAAAAATTATGATATTAAAGATGAAACCATTGATTATAAAACAGGAAAAACTTTTGCAGAATTTAAGAGAGAAAAACTAAATAATTTTAAACCAGCTACTTTTATTTTAATAACTGGGTCACCCGATGAAACAGGTGAAGATATTGCAGAAACTAAACAAAAATTTATTAAAGATGTTTTTAATAATTCAGATAATATTTCTGGTAAAAATATTAAATTATGTTTAGGTTCGCGTGTTATGAATGAAGGTGTAACACTTAAAAATTGTAAAGAAGTGCATATTATTGATGTTTTTTATAATATACCCAAGGTAGAACAAGTTATTGGAAGAGCAATTCGTATGTGTGTGCATAAAGATTCTATTAATGATGATAATAAATTTCCTAAAGTGCGTGTTTATAGATATGTAGTAGCTAAAACAAATGAATTAACTACAGATGAATTATTATATAAAAAAGCTGAATTAAAATATTTATTAATTAAAGAAGTTGAAAGAGGATTAAAAGAAGTTGCATTAGATTGTCCATTATTATTAAATGCAAACATGTTTCCAGAAGAAATAGAAAAATATAAAGGATGTGTTCCTCCAACTTTAGAAAATATTAAAAAAGGAAAAATAATATGTCCAGCATTATGTGATTTTAAAGAGTGTAATTATAAATGTAATAATGATAAATTAAATACAAAATATTTTTCTGGAAATAAATATAAAAATTTAGCACCAGATGAACTTGATTATAATACATTTAATGATGAATTAGCTAAATTTGAAATTAATCAAATTAAAAATAAAGTAAAAGATTTATATCGTTTTAAACATATTTATTTATATGATGAGATGTTAAAAGAAATTAAAAAATCTTTTTTATCTCATCAATCAGATTTATTTGATAGTTATTTTCTTGATCAAGCTTTAGAAAGTATGATGCCTAGAACTGAAAATGATTTTAATAATTTTAAAGATACTGTTTTTGACAAATACAATCGTGCTGGTTATTTAATTCAAAGAGGAAAATATTATATATTTCAACCTTTTGGAGAATTTGAAGATGTACCTATGTATTATCGTGAAAATAATGAAATACCAAATATTAATCAAGTATCTTTAAAAAATTATATTAAACAAAAATATGGTGATATTAAAGCTATTGGACCTGCTGTAGAAGAAAAAAATATTAATAAAAAAATTATTGGTTATGATTTTGAATCAGTTATTGATTATTATGAAGATAGAGATGAAAATTTTATTGTTGGAATTATTGATAAAAATTTTAATAAATTAGCATCAAGTGATATAGATTTATTTAAAATCAGAGAATCAAGAGGAAAAGTTACAAATAAAAAAAGAGGTACTGGTATTCCAACTTTAAAAGGTGCTGTATGTGCAACATCTAAAGATAAAGATTATTTAATAAATTTAATTAAAAAACTACCAAATGTATCAAAAGATGAAATAAAAAGAATAGATAAATTAACACGTGAAGATATTTGTAATGAAATTAGAAATAAATTATTATATCTTGAAAAATATTCTTCATCAAAAGATAATAATAAAATGACTTATGTTATGATTCCTATAAATCATCGAAATTTACCATTTCCTTTTAATTTAGAAGATAGAATTAAACATCATATAAAAAAAATTAATCAAATTTGTGAAAGACAAGTAGATGTAAAAGTTAAAAAAATTAAAGGTGGTACATTTTTAGAAGAAACATTACCAGATGTAATAAGTTATGAAATAATATTTAAAAATGAAAAATTTATGTTACAAAATAAAGATATTCAAAATGGATTTAATAAATTAGGTTTTATATTAAAAGGGTCCGAATGGATTAAACTATTAGATTAATTTAATAATAATAATTATTAAATTAATTTTAGTTATTTATTCTCTTGGTTGATTTACTTAAAAACGGGTGGTGCCACTACGTCCTAGTGGAAATGGATTATTGGGTAATAATGGAAGATTTTGTTTTATTTTAGCTTGCTTAGCTACAGCTTGATTAACTACATTATAAAATTGATCAGATTCTGAATCTGTACCTTGATAAACATCGTTTGGTCCTTTTAGTAATGGTATTCCTGCTGCTCTTGCTTTACTTCTTGCTATTAAAGCCTGTCCTTGGTCTACTATTTTTTTTCCTAATACTATTTCTTGTGGACTTTCTTCTTCAGCGGTTACTTGTTCATAGAGTCCCAATAGTGCTTCTACAACAGGTTTAGTCATAACAAGTTGGTTAGTAGTAAATGTTATTTTCTTATTACATATATTTTTACCCATAGGCGAATAAGTAATTATAACAACACTATCAATTGTTTTATGTGCATCACCTGGCTGACGTCTTAATAATTGAACTATATTTAGTAAATATTTTTCATCTGTATGATCTAATACTTTTTTGGCCTTTGTAGTTTGATCGAATAAATTTAATATAACATCTTTACCTCCTCCTATAAATAGGTCACGTTGTTTAGGTGTAACTTTTTTTATAGCAGCATCGACATTTTTGTTAGCACTTTTGCTAGCACTTTCTCCAAGCTTACCAGCTCTAGTTGCAACACCAGATGCAAAATCAGATCCTCTATTCATTGCAGCATTTCCAGCAGTTGTAGCAGCATTTCCAATAGCAGTTCCTGCAGATGTAGCAGCAGTTCCAGCATATCTTGCAGCAGATGTAGCAGCAGTTCCAGCATATCTTGCAGCAGATGTAGTAGCATTTGTTGCCTTTACTATAGTGTATTGTCTAATTTTAGTTAATTTAGTATCGCCATGTTTACCTTTATAAGCAATAAAGTTTTTATCTTCAGATAAAATTTTATTTATATTATAAGCTGTTGTAGTTTTACCAAATGTTGCATTGCTGCATATTCTATCTGCCTGTTCCTTATTACAGAAATAAGCATAAATGCCAGTTTCAGGAAGCATTCCAGAAAGCATTCCACCACCTTCGTATTGTTTTAATTCTAAATATTTATTTTTGTATTTTAAATATTTTTGATAATAGTACTCATCATTATATTCACTCATTATATATACTTTACCATATAAAAAAATTTAAATATTTTATATTTTTTAAAGATTTTTTAATTAATATTTTTTATAATTAATCTGTAAATTTTAATATTAAAATACCACTTGTAATTAGTAAACTTGCTATAATATCATGTATATGAAATTTTTTTTTAAATACTAAAATACTTAAACTAGTACTAATAATAATAGAAAAAGCTGCCCAAATTAAATTAATAATACTTAAATGTGTTTTTTGATTATATATTTTACATAATAAACATCCTACAATAATATAAAATAATATACCAATATAAAAATAGTTATCATTATTTGATTGAGAATATTTTTTTAAACAGTTTTGTGCAACTATTTCAAAAATAGCTATTAATATAATATAAATTAATAATAAATTTGATATCATTAATTTATAATATTTTTTAAATTACATTTATAAGGTGTTTATACTACTTTTGTTCCTGTATTTACAGGAGCAGTTCCTGTATTTATAGGAGGAGTACCTAAATCGAATAATCTATAAACTTGTGGCATTTCAGTTCCAATAATAGGGGCAGCTTGTAAGGCTAAGTATACAATTACACCAACTAATAAAGAAGAAGTTAATAACATTTCACGATGTTGATTTAACATTTTCTTAACTTCAGTTAATAAAGGTAAATCCGTTTTCTTTAATGCACAAGGAACTAATATAGATAAACATAAGTTAACAAGGGCAGCGATTACAGCAATAAAAAGATGATCCATGATTATATATTATAAATTAGAAAAAAATTTAGACTATAATTTAAATTCAAGTTTTATTGGTGTATGATCAGAACCTAATATTTCTGTTAAAATTAAACTTTTTTTAATATTTTTTATATATTTTTTATTTATTAAAAAATAGTCTATTCTCCATCCAACATTTTTTTTTCTTGAATTAAATCTGTATGACCAATAACTATAATCTAAACCAGTTGGATTTAATTTACGATAAGTATCAATAAGTGATGCTTCATTTAATAATTTATCAAATGATTCTCGTTCTTCTTTAGTAAAACCTGCTGTTTTTGTATTTGTTTTTGGGTTTTTTAAATCTATTTCGTTATGTGCTACATTTAGATCACCACAAACAATTACTACTTTTTTTTTTTGAAGTTTAATTATATAGTTTCTAAATGCTGGATCCCATATTTTAGTTCTAAAATCTAATCTATCTAATTCAACTCCAGAATTAGGAGTATAACTATGTAATAAAAAAAATTTTTCAAATTCAAGACAAATGATACGACCTTCTTCATCTAATTCTTTATTATCTTTATCTTTTAAACCAAAAAAAACATTTATTGGTTTTTTTTTTGAAAAAATAGCTGTTCCACTATAACCACCTTTTATTTTACAAGGACTCCAATATCTATGTTTATAACCTTTTATTTTTTCTTCTAATTCTATTTGAATATCTATTAAAGGACAAGATACTTTTGTTTCACCAAAACATATAATTGATGGTTTTTCATCATCAATAAGTTTATATAAATAATTTTTTTTCATTAAAGATCTAATACCATTTACATTCCAAGCTATAATTTTCATTTATGACTTATTATAATAAATTAAGATTTATATTTGATTTGATTTTAAATTTTCATGTATGTAAATTGAATAAAATATTGATAATTTATGTATTTATTAATTACTCTAGAATGAATTAATAAATGCATTTTTATCTTTTCAATAATTTTATTACGGATATTTTTATAGATTTTCCTATAGATCTTTTTATAATTATTAATGTTATTATAATTATAGTCTTTTTATATCCGGTCTTTATGACGGACTTTTTCTTATTTGTCTTTTTACTAATTCTTTTTATTGAAGTCGTTAACTTTCCAGTAATATTATCGTAAATTATTTTGTAAATTTTATTTTTATAGTCGTCAATTTATAAAAAAATACTTGTTATTTGTGATTGTGGAATATATATATTATTCCAAGTTAATTTATTTTTTTATTATTTAATAATAATTTAAGCTAATCTGGTTATTAATAAATGAGCAGAAACTGGATTAATACCACCTGCATTTGGTGTTATTTCTAAAGAAGATAAACTATTGAGAGGATTACGTATATTTAAAATTGACGGTTGAACAACATTAATACAACACATACCAACTATTTGAGACATTAAATTACTTTTTCCAACTATCGTATAAGCTATTTCAATTCCATTTAAAACAACAACTAATTGTCCTGATTCTGAAACACTTACTTGGAATAAAACTTGATAGTATCCAACTGTTGATATACTAAAATCATTTGGTGAAAATCTTGATATATCTGTACCTATTATAGGTCCATCTAAAGGAAAATTAATATTTTCTCCAGGAAGAATATTACCTGAATTATCATTAGGCATTAAAGCATAAAAATCAGCAGCAGATAAAACTGCAGATAGCCCCGTTGGTCCTATTGGTCCTATTGGTCCTGTTTCACCTATTGGTCCTATTGGTCCTATTGGTCCTATTGGCCCTGTTTCACCTATTGGTCCTATTGGTCCTGTTTCACCTATTGGCCCTATTGGTCCTGTTTCACCTATTGGCCCTATTGGTCCTGCTTCACCTATTGGCCCTATTGGTCCTGTTTCACCTATTGGCCCTATTGGTCCTGTTTCACCTATTGGTCCTGTTTCACCTATTGGCCCTATTGGTCCAGTTTCACCTATTTGCCCTATTGGCCCTATTGGTCCTATTTCACCTATTGGTCCTGTTGGTCCAGTTGGTCCTGTTGGTCCAGTTGGTCCAGTTGGTCCAGTTGGTCCTGTTGGTCCTGTTGGTCCTATTGATCCCGTTGGCCCTGTTGGTCCAGTTGGTCCAGTTGGTCCGGTTGATCCACTTGGTCCTGTTGGTCCTGTTGGTCCTGTTGGTCCTGTTGGTCCTGTTTCACCTATTGGTCCTGTTTCACCTATTGGCCCTATTGGTCCTGTTTCACCTATTGGCCCTATTGGTCCTGTTTCACCTATTGGCCCTATTGGTCCTGTTGGTCCTGTTGGTCCTGTTGGTCCTGTTGGTCCTGTTGGTCCTGTTGGTCCTGTTGGTCCTGTTGGTCCTGTTGGTCCTGTTGGTCCT
>Ga0209443_1001087_pt1 | contig 17580 bp, 12 predicted proteins | sample LauGreBMM110DCMD_2_FD_187571 | JGI IMG/M metagenome (GOLD analysis project Ga0209443, IMG submission 187571) | Freshwater lake microbial communities from Lake Michigan, USA - Su13.BD.MM110.DCMD (SPAdes) (version 2) | ecosystem: Environmental > Aquatic > Freshwater > Lake | place: Lake Michigan... | reverse complement strand
CTCGCAGAGTTCGAATGGCTCGCTTCTTGTTGCACAATCAAACGACGGCTCTGGTTTCGTCCTCACGGAGCCGGGCTTCTACTACATCGCGATTTCGCTTGCGGGCGTGAACCCACTCTCCGGCACGCAGTTGATTTGGCCCGAGCTGTCCCCCGGCGTCATCGCCTTCGGTAATGGGAGCGCGCAAACTGGCTGGACGATGGATCCATCGACACTCGGTGGCGATTACTCCATTCGACTCACTGGTGTTGAAGGCGTCCCCGCACCAGGCGCGCTCGCACTCTTGCTGCTCGCACCGCTCGCACGACGACGGCAACGCTAAGCGAGAAGCGAACTCTTCGCAGTTCAACTACCCACAGCTGACAATTTGAATTCCCACTTCACGCGCACTTCCGCGCCTGCTGTGGCTTTGTCATGGATCGCGTCCTTGAGCATCTGTGCAGAACCAGCGACGAATCCTTGCATCGACATGATTTCACCGGTGGCGCGTTGTTCACGCGAACCCCACACCGCGTGCAAGCGAAGCGTCGACTGCGCAACTTCGATGCCCTCCGGCGCTTCAAGAACACCAAGGAGAATCACAGATTCGTTCTCAAGTTCAAAGGTCGCGAAACGCGCCGCCCCGCTCGCATCATCCGAGCCCATCGGCACGCGCACCGTTGCATGTTTCACCGTTCCGATTGCGCGCACCGCTGTGGGCAATGCCATCTTCCACACTCCAGTCATTCCTGGAAAGGGATTGACCTGAAGGGCCGCACCACTCGACGTTGACATCGCTGCGCTTCGCACGGCTTCGGTGAAGGATGCGAGGTCAAATTCTTGCGCATCCCTCGCAATCGCTTCGACTCCGAAAATCGCCGGCTGCAACGATTGAATCCTGATCAACCGCTTGACATCCGACCTCCCCAACTCAAACCAAGAGGCTGCGACGGGCGAGGACTCTCGGGGCGCATACTTGAGATGAAAGCGGCCATCGGCGGACAACTCTGCACGGGTAATGATCATGTCGTTCGCGTTTTCTCCCAGTGCTGCAGCAGCGCCGTCGAACGATTCCAGATTGCCGAAGCCGAGCGATGGAAGCGGAAAACTAAACGCTGAGCTTGCGAAGAGTGGTACGCAGGGGATGAGGCTCGGCTTCGAAGCGGTCTGCGCCGCGTCCATCGCTGCAGCGTTTTCTGACGCTATCGAAAAGCAACCATCCGCACCGCTCTGAAGTTTGGTGAAACCAAAATTCCAATTGCCACGGCGAAGTTGATCACTCCGCGCGCTCGCGTCGATCGCATTGCCGAAGCCAGCCATTCGCGCATTTGCGAGAAACGTCTCTGCAACATCGGGTAATCCAGCGGCTTGAAGACTGCGGGAGTATTGAAGAAAACTTTCGCCGCCGAATTCGCGCGAAGAACCATCACCCTTGCCGAGTGCGGTTCGACCATTCGCAATCATCTCGGACGCAACAGCGCGCGCGCATGCGTATCTGTACGCTTCGGCGGCATCCGCAAAGCAGCGGGCAAGCGCGCCTGCACCGAGATACGTTTCCGCGTTATCCCAAAGGAACGGACCGAGTGGATCAATCCACGGACCGCGCTGCTTGCGGCGATCTTCGAGCGCTCTCATCGTTTGATTCTGGCACTCGTCGCCTAACTCATCTGCGTACCGAAGCCAGAGTTCAAATCGCCACAGATTGGGATGATCCGCCATTGCCTCCACACCGAGTTGAGACCAATGCTGAGAGGTCACAGCATTCGTCTTCGGCATCGGCGCAAACATCGCCGTCATAGTCAACCTCAGAAATGCCCACGACAAGATCTCCCCCTGCTCACCGAACGGACTTTGATCGAAAGACTCGAGTCTTGCATAGATCGCATCAAGTTCTGCTGCGGCTGCCGCGTCGTCTTTACGATCGAGCGCGGCTTCCATCCGCGTTTTCATGGATGACAAGGAGAGCGCACCGAGAAGGGTTGGTGCAGATCGATTCTTCGCGGCAATCGCCTCGCGTTCGAGTCCAATCTTCAATTGCGCAAGATTCGTTTCGCGCTGTCCTCCTTCGATGAGGCTGGCTTGCTCAAGTTGCGCAATCGCTGCTGAAACGAGCACCGTGATGCCTTCTGCGGTGGCGTGCAGTCCGTCTCGTTGCACGAGCCGCGCGCCTTCTCCCGCTTCGTACCGCAAGCCCGCAATCTCAAACCCCTTGTCTTCATGGATGCACTCTGCAAGCGTGGAAACTGCGAGCACACACCGGTTGGGTTTCAGAGATGCCCACGAGAGAATTCGAGCATTCGCTTGTGCGCGGACCGCATCACTAGGATCACGATCATCGCGGAGCAAACCGCCAGCAGCTCGCGTCATGTTCGGCACATCACCCACAACGACGGCGCAATCGAAGCACTCGAGTTCCTTCAGCGCCGCATCGACAGCTGCAAGTCGCAGCGCCGCACGCTCATCGGCAGGCAACGATGACGAAAGTGATTGATGCAACGGCCAGAAGAGCCAATCGATTGCGATCACCAGAGTCGGATGCGACGCGGCTGCTGTGTACGCCTGTTCGCGCAGTGCTGCGGTTGGATCCGCCATGACGCCGTTGTCGCCGAAGTCGAGCGGCGTTGCGTGTGGTGCCGTCACCACTGCGGCGTAGGCAACTCCTGCATCGACGGAGAGCATTGTTTGCTCGCGCGCCTCGCCAGAAACCACAGCAGCTCCAGCACCCGCCGTCACACTCGCACCGAGAAGCACGGGTCGACCAAGCACTGGATGCGTGCAGCCAGCGATGCTCGCGATGCATGCCCCAACCATCAGCACAGTTCGCCATCGAAGGTTGAGTGATTTACCGATCATGACGCGCATTGTCTCCATTCCACGGGCAGATGTGTATGGTTTTGTATTCATATCTGCCCGTAGACAAGGCTTGGACGGATTCGCCAGCCACGGATTCCTGAGGCGCCGCGGTTTAGCCGCTGCACCTAAGGCGCGCGACTCACTCTGCTTTGGGAATCCCGGCACGCAACCGCTCGAGCAGCACTGCCGCATCTTTGGTCGACTTCGCCTCCGCGCCTTTGCGCAGCAAGAGAATGCGATGCGCTTCCATTGCGTTCTCGATCGCAGCGTCACCTTCGCCGAGTGCTTCTTGCATGAGTGCGATGCTGTACATCGTTCGACCGATGCGGAAATCGTCCGCCTCCACGTACGGCGCGAGTGCGACGAGTGCTTCGCGATACAGCGGAAGCGTCGCAGCGAAGTCCCCTTCCGCGCGGCCGAGTGCAGCCATGCCGTTCAGGATTCCAGCCTTCGTGATTGCGCTCTCTCGTGACTCCTTCAGCGACGCGCTTCGATCGATCGCATTCTTCAGAGAGCACCGCGCTTCGACGAATTTTCCCTGCGCGCGCTGCGCACTCGCAAGTTGTCGCATCACTTCAACCGTCAGCAGTGCATTTGGCCCAAGCTCTTGTGCGTAGAGTGCGAAGGCTGCTTGATACGCGCGCTCGCTCGCGACGAAATCGCCGAGATTGAAGCGCAATCGCGCGAGTGCGAACTCGGCCTCCGCAAGTTCTACGCCCGTGACCTCGCCGCGCGCGTACGCATGGAATCGAATCTGATGCGCACGCTCGATCGCTTCCCTCGCTCCCTCCGCATTGTCGAAGCCGAGATGCACGAGGCCGAGCGTGACGAGGATGCCTGAGAGTAACTCAGGATCATCGCCTAACTCTTCATTCACCTGCTCGGTGACGAGCGTGAGGAAGTCATTCACGCCAAGTTCACTCGATCCGCGACCAAGTTCTGGATCGACACTTGTCATCGAATTCTTCAGCGAGTTGAGTGATCGTTGCGCCTTCCCGAGCGCAGTCTCGGTATTCGCGTACGCAATCGAGAGCGCGATGGATGCGCCAACGATTGTCGTCAAAAGAATTCCCGCGCCGCTTGAGACAACCTTGTGTCGCCGCACATTCTTCCACACTACATACGCAACGCTGTCTTCGCGCGCGATGATCGGCTTTCCCTGCAGATAGCGATCTAACTCATCGCGTAATTCATCTGCCGTGCCGTAACGGCGATCAGGATCAGGATCGAGCAACTTGAGCGTAATGACATCAAGGTCTCGGTCGATACTTGCACGAATCTCCGAAGGGCGCTTGGGCTTTGCTTCAAGTCGTTGCAGTAAGAGTTCCGCCACATTCGCCGCAGAAACGAAGGGCTTACAACCGCAGAGCGACTCATACAGCATCACGCCAAGTGCGTACACATCGATGCGCGAGTCGATGAGATCAGGGTCGCCGCGAAGTTGTTCGGGCGCGGCGTAGGCAAACGTGCCGAGGAACTCACCCGCGATCGTTTCACCACCAGCGCCACCAAAGCCTTCGAGCATTCCTGCTGCGGAATTTTCCATCGGTCGCGCAAGACCGAAGTCGAGCACGCGCGGATTTCCATCGGTGTCCACGAGCACATTGCCTGGCTTGAGGTCACGGTGAATGACGCCGCGTCGATGCGCATACGCTACTGCATCCACCACGCTTCGAAAGAGTTCAATGAGTTGTCGATCCGACAACATGCTCATGCGCACATACGTGTCGAATCGTTCGCCCGCGACGAGTTCCATCGCGAAGAATGGTTCGCCATCGCGTGCGATGCCGCTCTCGTAGAGCGTGACGACGCCAGGATGTCGCATCTTCGCGACGAGTTCCACTTCACGCTCGAATCGTCGGCGCGCGCGACCAGTTGCAAGTCCGCCGCCAAGCATCTGCTTCACCGCGCAACTTCGTCGCGTCGCAAGTTGTTCCGCGCGATACACCACGCCTTGTCCGCCGCGATGCAATTCGCCGAGCAACTTGTAGCCAGGCACGGGTCCATCATCGATCGCGTCGGCTGGAACGAGTGAACGGCGAATAGGCGCAGCGCCCTTTACTTCTGCGAGAAATTCGTTGTCGCCCTTGATCGCGTGCAGGAGTTCGGTGCAGGTCGCACACAGCGAAAAGTGGGCTGTTTCGAAGTCACTTGCCACGATTCCGTCGGCAATGCCCGAGATTCTCTCCAACGGAATGCAGCCGCTCTTCGATCCCGAGTCGAAGGTCACTTCCGGCGTCGTCACGCAGATTCCTCTTCGTACGCCTTCTCGAGGCGCGCGACGATTTCTCGAAGCTTCGCAGCGACGCGACTCTTCGCGAGATACACATCGTGCAAACTCATGCCGAGTTCATCCGCAACAACTTTCGGCGCGAGTGTGTGATAGACCAACATCTCAAACGCCTTTACCGTCTTTGGATCTGATCGACTCGTGCGGCGCAACTCTTCGAGACTCTCACGCAGCACGGACTCGCGGCGTTCGCGTTCCCACACCACCGAAAGCGACGCGTCATCATCCATGTCGACCATCGCGCTCTCGCCACGACCAATGTTCGCAGTCGCGCGCTGCCGTCGCTGATCGAGCAATCGATAGCGCATGATCCCGACGAGCCATGCACCGAGTCTTCCACGCGTCTTGTCGTACTTGCCCGCACGCCACTCGGTGAGGAATCGAACCACCGTTTCTTGCGCGGCTTCTGCGGCGTCGTCTTCGTTGTAGCCGAGGTTGCGCGCGAACCCGATCAAGATTGGGCGGTAGCGCTGATCGAACAAACCCCACGCCTCTGCGTTCTGCGGATCCGCAAGTCCTGCGAGCATCGCTGACGTTGTTCGAGATGTGTCGAGTGCGTCCGCCACAAATGCATCCTACAAGATCGAGCCACCGCGAATCGAGTGCGCAATGGCGACTTCGTGGACCCGCACGCTCGAAACGTCCAACGCTTGCTTGAGTCTCGAGAATTCTTCGGGATCCACAGTGTCTGGGGTATGTTCCGCCTCGACGCACAGCGCCGTTAATCGCGCCATTTGTTGCTCAAGATCGGCAACGTACGCGCCGTCAAGCGCGTCCCGAACCCGTGCGAGTGCCTCGGCGATCCACTTGATGTCAAGCGTGGAATGCACGCGAAGATCGGTGAGCCGATGGCGCCGCATGTCACTCCGCGCGTGCGTGATGCTGTCCGCATCCATCCTCGTTGCCTCCTCTTCTGTGAGGCCGAAGGATGGCATGATCTGGATCGATGCGACAACTCCACTGCGACGCTCAAGTGCGCGCACCGAGAGCACGCCGTTCTGATCGACGAGGAACTCGACCTCAAGTTGCGGAATCCCTGCAGGCATCGGCGGAATGCCTGTGAGATGGAACGTGCCGAGCGATCGGCAATGCTCGATGAACTCGCGCTCGCCTTGCACGACATGCACCTTCACGCTGGTTTGTCCATCCTTTGATGTCGAGAATTTCTCGGATGCGCGCGAGGGAATCGGCGTGTTGCGCATGAGCAGCTTCGCCGTCGCGCCGCCGACCGTTTCGATGCCGAGTGACAACGGCAAGACATCGAGCAGCAGCAAATCGCGTCGATCGCCTGCGAGGATTGCGCCTTGTATTGCAGCGCCGAGCGCGACCACGCGATCAGGATCAAGCGCGAGATACGGCTCTCGACCAAAGAATTTCGCGACTTCACTTCGCACGCGCGCAAGCCGCGTCGATCCGCCCACGAGCACCACGCGAGCAATGTCCTTCGGCGCAAGCGATGCGTCCGCAAGCACGCGCCGACAGCACACGAGCGTTCGTTCAATGAACGGCGCGACGATCGAGTCAAGTTCCGCACGAGTCAACGAGAGCGCTGTCGCAATCGCGTTGCACACGACTACCTCGTCGACGCGAACTTCCGTTGCCAGCGCACATTTCGCACGCTGCGCGAACTCAAGCAGTTGCATGCGTTCGCTGATCGAACCCACCGTGCTTCCCGCGAGCCAATGCTCGACAATCGCACGATCAATGTCGTCGCCGCCGAGTGCGGTGTCGCCAGACGTAGCGAGCACTTGGAAGCAGTCCGACTCAACCTCCGTATCCTTTGGCACGATCTCTAGCAGCGTGCAGTCAAATGTGCCGCCACCGAGGTCGTAAATCACCACGCGCTCGCCCGCTTGCGTGCCGCGACCGATGCCATACGCAAGGCTCGCAGCGGTTGGTTCGTTCACGAGTCGCGCGACGGAAAGCCCAGCGTTTCTCGCTGCATCTCGCGTCGCCTGCCGTTGTGCATCGTCAAAGTACGCAGGCACAGTGATCACCGCGCGTCTGATGGGCACACCGAGTTCTGCTTCCGCGCGCAGCCTCAACTCGCGAAGAATCGCGCCAGAAACATCTTGTGGAAGAACACACTTGCCGTCGATTGCAAACCCCGCCAGCCCGCGAGGTCCTTCGCAGATCGGCACGCTCTGCGCGCTCGAAAATGCGCGCATCTCCTCAGCGCGACGGCCGAGAAATCGCTTCGAACTAAAGATCGTGCGCTCTGGAAATGTCGCGGCTTCAAGTTTCGCTCGCGTGCCCACGCACACTTCGCCATCGCTGCCGTAGCGCACTGCTGAAGGCATCAGCGCGCTTGCGACGCCACCGAGGACTCGTGGACCGCGAGCATCACATACGGCGATGAGCGAGTTCGTGGTCCCGAGGTCGATCCCTACGATCGGTGCGGCTGCGGTGGAATCTTCACTCATGAAGAATGGATGCTACGCGCTCACACAGTTGCGTGACACGAATAAAAAGGCGCTCGGTGTTCGCACCGAGCGCCTACATTGAAGTTTGAATGTCGTCAGACTGATTTGCGGGTCGAGGTTTCCGTGATCATCGCACGTTCAGCCCGCGCAACTTTGGTTGTATCCGAGGGAGAAATCAATGCCTCGAATCGCTGTAGGAGTTCGGCCCGAACCCGCGCCTTGGAAGTTGCGGCTTCGTCGAGAAACGTTTGATGCTCCGGAGAAATCTCGGTTGGGGTTGGTGAGTCGAAGATCGCCTGGTGCGAGGGGTGTAGTAGATTCTTGATCATCCGAAGTCTCGATGAGCTGCCGAAGTCGTTGAAGTCCACGGTGTTTCCAGTTGTTAACAGTTGATGCGGGAACAGCGAGCGCATTGCCGGCGGCCTCATACGAGAGACCGTCGCAGACAATCATGCGGACCGCTGAACTCTCATGGACTGGAAGAAGCGCGAGCACCCGTCCCAACTCCTCAGCATCGATCGAACGCGTCCCTTGGTACGCGTTCGCGGCTGCCTCTCGACCAACCCAAAGCTCGGCGCCCAGTCCTCGATCTTTCGCTTCTGTCGCGTGTGAGCCCACTCGCCCAGACTGCAGAAGTACTTCTTGAAATCGAGATTTCTGACCGGCGCGTCGCTTGAGAAGGTTCTCAGCGATACATAGGAGATAACCCACTTTTAAGGTCATCTTTTCGAGATTCTGTAACTTCATTAGCCGGAAGAAAACTTCCTGAGTGACATCATCCGCAACCTCGATAGATTCGCGCTTCCGAACGAACGCGTGAACCCTCGAGTAGTACAACGAGACAAGTGCGGCAACGAGCTCTTCCTTTGCTCGGGGAAGTTCCTTCTTCTCGGCGTCGGTGGCAGCGATGCTCGGCGCTAGCGCGGGGATCGATTCGATCGGTCGTTCAGCGCACGGTCGAACCCGCGACACCCGTAGGCTGCTTCGAGGCTCAACTGATATTTCCATTACTGACTTCACACGCGGTTCCATGCGCTGGGTCTCCGTAGTAGACGGGGAGGAAAGTGTATGTCCCACATTGAAGAACGCCATGCTGTACCCTCGGGTTCGTGGAAAAGACTCCAGTCGGCGGCACATAGGAAAGTTGCCCCGAAGTTCAGACGTTTCAGGGAAACTTTTGAAAGAAGATTGCTCTGGCGCCCGCTCGCAGGGAGCGTGATTCTGTAAACCACTACTCCAGCTGAGGTTGAAAAATGCGCGCTCATTGAAACGCGCACTTATTGCGCGTAGGAGAATTCCCGAAGATGTTGAAATTCAACAGCTCTCGAAACATTCATTTACCCGCGATACTTCTCTATGCGTGGTGACTGCAGGGATCGCAAACACCACCGCCTCACCGGCAAGGACGCCGTGGGCACGTCTTGAAGCACGCCAAGGACCCCCTAAGACCTTGAGCGACCGACTTTCTGGCTCGGAACTGCCTTAGACAGTTTCGATGGCCGGACGCGTTCATCACGGATGATTTGTCACCGCCACGGACGGCGGGCGCGACCATCGGAAGGCTGACGCGAAGAACTGTCCGCTAATTCTGCGCTCTGCGCCGGAACTCGATTCTCCATTGCCCTCGAATGCTTTTCTAACTGAATGACCACTCTCCGGGGAGCCCGTGCACTGCCTCAGCACCGGCTCCCTTTTTCATTCAGTGCGACTTTCATTTCAACTTTCACTTCGACTTTCACTTCAACTTTTACTTCTTGGGCGCGCCACCCTTGGGGAGCGCGTCGATCGTTTCTGCGAAGCGGATCATCGACAACTCAACGATGTACTTGCGCAGATCAACGAGTGCTGGCGTTTCGCCCTCGCCGTGCAGCGTGCCTTTCGATTCGCCGTCGCGGAAAGTGAACTCGATCTTGCACGCGCCATCGCCGAGGCGACCGCTCTCGGCATGCAGCAAACCGCTCGCGGAGATCTTGTCGCGCAAAGCTGTGATTTGCGCGTCGCTCAACGAAGTCGTCCAGTTGACTGCTTCGAAGGTCGCGGCGGTTCCGCCGGCGAATCCAAAGATGCCTGCTTTCGTAAGCGTTCCGCGCAGTGAGCGCTGCTCCGTCGGATCGTTCCAGTAGAAATCGAAGGACATGCCTTGCGTGCGATCCGCCGTCGCGGATCGTGCAGTGGACGCGCAACCGAACACCGTCGCGCACATGAATGCGCCGCATGAAAGTCGAGCGCACAGCAGCATCGCTCTCGCACTCACGATGCGCCACCGACTCCCGCTCGCGCTGGTGCAGCCGACTTCAACGCTGCGTAGGGATCCGGTCCCAAGTCGTAACGCACTGGAAACTCTGCTGTTTCAGCGAGCGGTTCATCACTTGCCCACGCGAGGCTTGCCAATGCGCGCGTCAATCGACGCACGCCGCGCTCTTCTTCCGTGGACGGCGCGTACTGGCGCAAGAAGCACCAGCGCTTGCCGTTGGCGCTGATGCGCACCTTCACAAGAATCGTTCCAGCCGAGGGCGTTTCCATCCATACGTTGCCGAGCGAATCGCTTTGCGTGTGCGAACCGAATCCGCCATCCATGACGATGCGCCAAAGATCACTCTCTTGCTCCTGCGAAAGTCGGCGCACGCGCGCGGGGCGTTTGCCTTTCGGAGGCGCGACCTCGGTTTCGGCATGCAGCGAACCATCGGCGAGCAAGACATACACGCCAGGACGTTCTTCAACGCGACCTGAGACTTCCACGCCGCGACCGATCTCAACTTCAAGCTCCATCGAGAAATCTCGTGGAAGTGCGCCGAGTGGATCCGCGGAGAGTGCAGCGTTCGCGTTTTCGACTGCTGGCGGGCTCGACGCGCAACCGCTTGCAAACCCGAAGCCTGCGAGAAGGAGGACCAAGAGCAACGACGCGCTACGCAACATGCGGGTCACAGTAGCACTTCCACTCGCGAAGTGTGCTCGCACCGTTTTCGCTACCTTTCCACCCATGCGCACGAGTGTCTTGTGGATCAATGATTACCTCCTCCCCACCGCTGATGCTCCTGAGCAAGCGAAGGTGCTGACGGCGCTCGGACTTCCGCTCGACGGCGAGGGCACCGCGGAGAATGGCGAAGCCTGGCAGGAGATTGAAACAACTTCCAATCGCGGCGACTGCTTGTCGCATGTTGGCATGGCGCGCGAGATTGCTGCATCCACTGGTCGAACATTGAAGTTGCCATCAAGCGCGCTTCCGACACTCACGAATGCCGCTGCGTGCCCGATCAAAGTCACGAATGCCGAGCATGCGTTTTGTCCGCGCTACACCGCGCGCGTCATCACTGGCGTGAAGGTTGGACCGAGTCCCGAGTGGCTGCAACGCCGGCTCATCGCCATCGGACAAGTTCCGCGAAACAACATTGTCGACGCAACCAACTTCGTGCTCTTCGAACTCGGTCAGCCCACCCACGTGTTCGACATGGCAACGCTCGCGGGCGCGGAGATTCGAATCCGACGCGCAACTGCTGGCGAGAAATTCCTTCCGCTCGGCGCTGACGCGAAAGCGATCACCCTCACAAGCGATGACTTTGTGATTGCCGACGCAGCGCAACCGATCGCACTCGCGGGCATCAAGGGCGGCGCACTCGCGAGCGTGACTGCGACGACGACGGACATCGTGCTTGAGGCGGCGACATTCGATCCTGCACGCGTGCGAGCGTCGAGCCGACGACACGGGATTTCCAGTGATTCTTCGTATCGCTTCGAGCGCACGGTGCATCCCGCGGACATTGACCTCGCTGCCGCGCGCCTTGCTGCGCTCATCCTTGAGATCGCGGGCGGCACGCTCGTCGGAGCGGTGGCTGACGTTGGCGCCGTGATACCCGCGTCATTGCGCGTTTCCCTACGACCTGCGCGTTGCCGCGCGCTGTTGGGCACGGCAGTCAGCGACGCACGCATGGTCGAACTGCTCAATAAGCTCGACTTCCAACCGTCGCTGCGTGTGGATGGCAGTGCGATAGATTGCATCGTTCCGCCTCGCCGCGTGGATGTCACACGAGAAGTCGATCTCATCGAAGAGATCTGCCGACTCGCAGGCATCGAGAGCATTCCTGTCACCGACACGATTGCGGTGCGACTTCCTGCGCCTTCGCCGATTGAACGCGGCACGCGCGCGGTGAAGGCAACGCTCGTGAGCCTCGGGTTCGTTGAAACAATCACGCACTCGCTCGTGAGCGATAAGGCGGCCGCGGTGTTCCTACCCCAAGGCGCGAGCGCACTTCGCGTGGATGATGCGACAGCAGGCGAGCCAGCGTTGCGGACGAGTGTGCTTTCTTCTTTGATGCATGTGAAGAGTCACAATCAATCCAACGGCACGCCGAGCCTCGCGCTGTTTGAGATCGCTAGTGCATTTCATTGGGAAGGAAAATCGCACCGCGAGCGACCGACACTCGCGATGCTGAGTGATGCATGTGACGGATCACGCGATGCACAAAGCGCGTATCGATTTATCCGCGCAAGTGTGGAACGCGCGCTTCGCGTCGTCGCTGGTCGCGCCTGCGCGATAGAGTTTCAGCCACTCACTGCAGATTGTCCGACCTGGCTACTCGCTGGCGCGCGCGTTGTGGTCGATGGTGTTTCGGTGGGCGTTGCAGGCGTTGTCGCAGCGGCGTTGCAGAAAACACACGGCCTTGATCGCCCTGTCGCGTGCGCTGAACTCACGCTGCGCGGGCTGCTCCTGAACTTTCCACCCGAGTCAAGTGCAACAGAATTGCCTGCGTTTCCAGCAACAGATCGCGATGTCAGTGCGATCGTGGCGGAGAGCGTTGCGTGGGGCGCGATTGAGCAATCGATCCTCGCGTCGACGCTTGCAGATCTTGAGTCCGTGCAATTCGTCGGCGTGTTCCGCGGCAAACAGATTGGTGAAGGGAAGAAGTCCGTCACTGCGCGACTTCGATTTCGTCGCACAGATGGCACGCTGCGCGCAGAGGATGTTGAACCACGAATCGCGAGCATGCTTGAACGACTCAAGCACGAGACGAACGCGGAGATCCGTTCCGTATGAGCAACCAAGCAACATCACGCGTCACTGACGGCACGCAAGAAACACTCGCGACGCAAACCGTCGGCGCATTTCTTGATGCACTCGCTGCGCCCGTGCCTGTTCCTGGGGGCGGCGCGGTTGCGGGCTTGCTGCTCGCACAGTCGGCCGCACTCGGCGAGATGGTGGTGTCGTTCGCGTTGACGAAGGAAAAGTTCGCCGCATTCGCTCCAGCCCATCGCGCCGCGCTCACTGCACTCACCGCGCTTCGACACGAGTCGCTGCGCTTAGCTGACCTTGATGCGAAGGCGTATCGCACGCTGAATGCACTCTGGCGCCTCCCCGCATCCGATCCACGACGCACGCAGGATTGGGCAACCGCTGTCGAAGAAGCGATTCAAGCGCCCAACGCAGTGATCGATGCAACTTCGCTCGTGCTGCGCCATCTTGATCCACTCATTGGAACCACCGCCGAGAGTTTGAAGAGCGACCTTGCGATTGCCGTCGATCTCGCTGCTGCTGCTGCGCGTGCTGCGGCGTGGAATGTTCGCGCGAATCTCCCGCTGCTGAGCGAAGAAGCAGATCGCACTGCGCGCCACGCGACGCTTGAGGGATCACTACGCGAGATTGCACTGCGCGCGGATTCACTCCACGCACGAGTGTGAGGCCTTGTGAGGCCTATCCTCGGAGCATGATTGGATCATGGCATGAGTGCACCCACTGACAACACACCATCGCCGAGTCCGCGCGACGACGATCCACCTACGGGCACACCACCGCGATCGTTCCTCATGATTTGGTTTCGCTGCTGCAATGCGTACGGTCGACTGACGAAGACGCCAGATGGTTTGTTGTACAAAGGTCGATGCCCTAAGTGCCGACGCGAAGCGCAAGCGAGAGTCGGCGAAGGTGGATCCAACCGCCGCATATTCGAAGCGGAATAGGCGTTACATTTCTCGCGTGGATCCCTTGCTCGGTGGTGCAATATTTTTATCAACAAGCGCGCTGCTCACGCTCGGTTGCACTGTTGCAGCAACGGCCTACGAAACGCTGCATCCGCCGCGACGAAGTGTGGGATGGGCGCTCGCGCGAGGATTCGCGTGCGATCCTGAATCCATGGGACTCACTGCGCGAGCGTTCGCTGACGAGATCGACGGTTCAAGCATCGACGGCTGGCAGATCGATGTGCAGCCGACCGGCATTGATGTGCTGCTCCTCCACGGCTACGCGCGAAGTCGCATCGATTCACTTCGACGCATACACCCATGGCTGCAAGTTGCGCGCAGAATCACGCTCGTTGATCTTCCAGGTCACGGCGAAGCGCGTGGTCGTGGCACGTCGCTCGGCACGCGTGAACCGCGACTCATTGCGGAACTCGCGCAGCGGCTTGATCTCCGCAATGTGGTGTTGGTCGGACATTCGCTCGGCGCCGTGGTCGCGATTCGCGCGGCGCTTGAACCATTGATGCAATCTCGCATTGCTGGCGTTGTCGCGATTGCACCGTATGAACGACTCGCGACTCCCATCGGAGCGCGCCTTGATCTGCGTGGCATGCCCCGTCGATTCGTCCTGAATCCTTCGCTCATGATGCTGCGTGCGTTTGGTGTGCGTGAAACATGCACGAGCGCATCAGCTGCGAACATCAATGTGCCGCTTGCAATTCTTGCTGGGAGCCTCGACCCAACGAGTCCTGTCGATGAAGCACGCTTGATCGCGGCGCGAACTCCGCACGCGACGGTCTATGAAATCGAGGGAGGCCGCCACGATGACCTGTGGATCATCGGGGCGGCCCAATATGCTTCGATTGCGCAGACATTCGCGCAATTGCGTTCGTAGTTACTTTGCTGCGGTTGCGACTGGTGGGAGAAGCAGGAAGCGTGCGCGGTAGCCCTTCTCGGTCGAGCGCACATCCCACACTTGCTGTCCGAGAAATTGCTTCATGACTGCAGGATCCATGAATGTTTCGAGGCCTGGCAGTGCGTCGCGATCGATGCCGAGCATCGGCACTTCGCCGCCATCCTCATCACCTGAGTCGACCTCCCCGCCGCCTGCCATGGCATCAACTTGCTCTTGCAACGCCGTCATCATCGCTGCGGTCCCTTCGAATTGCTTGGGAAGATTGATCCAACCCGCTGCAACGAAGTCGCCACCACCGAGCGCTTCCATCGCGGTCGAATAGGTTGCATCAGCCGAGAGATTCGACGCGTCATCCTTCGCATCCACGGATCGAAGTGCTTGCTCAACACTTGCACCTCCACCCATTGCGAGCCAACCGCCACCCATGCCCATCGCGAAATCTGAGAACTCATCCGAGAGAATCGACATGCCGTTGAAGTCGCGACTCTCAAGGCCCATCGGGAAGAGGTTGAGCATGTCGCCCACCGCTTGCTCGGATTCCTTGCCGCTCTTCATTCGAATCGCAGTCACTCCCTTGGCTGGCAAATCGCTGCCTGCTTCGACGGCTGATCCATACATGTGAATGTCTGGTCCGATTGCGCCAAAAGCAGCGGTCATCGCTGGGCGAAACGAATCGAGCTGCATCTTGATCATGTCGCCAAACTCAGGCGGAAGACCTGCGGCGATCTCATCAAGTGTCGGAAGAATCGCATCGAAGCGCACATTGAAGCGCGCGTAGCTGATGGCATCGGCTGGCACAACGCTCGGCGAACTTGCAAGCGGCGTGGACAGATCGAACAGCGCGGGAAGCCCCGTCTTCTTGCTTGGAATGAAGAGCGCTGCAGCAAGTTCCATCGTCCCCTCGTTTGCGGAGACTCGCGTCGCAACGGCTTGCACATCACCGAAGATCTGCTTCATGAACGGCTGCGCCATCGCAAACTCAGGCGAACCTGATGCGATGGAACTGAGATTGTCGAACAACATGACGGCGTATCCATCGCCTGTTCCGCCCGCAAGTTCAAGCGCGCCTGTGAAGGCTGGGTTACTTGAGATCGCGTCAGTCGCAGTGTTCTGCGCGTCAATCTTCCCGAGCAAATCACCCATCGCAGCGGCAGTGGTTGCGAAGAGCACGCGTCCCTTGTCGACTGCGTAATGACTTGACGTGAAATCGAACGCTGCACCACCGAATACTGGCGGCACAAACTCCTCACCCTCTCCCATCATCTCATCCGCAGCGTCCTCGTCCACTGCTTCAGTGACGACGAGCACGCGACGACCGCGCATGTCTTCGAAAGCCACGGTTTTTCCTTCTTCTTTCGCGGTCTTCTCAAGATCCGCGAGCGCAGATTCAAGCCACTTGTTGCTCTTCTCGCCGCCATCTGCCCAATCGACGAAGAACATCGTCGCAGGAATTTCGAGGCCAGTCTCTTCATCAAGCTCGCCCGCAGTGCAAAGTCCTGCAGACTTCGGCCATGTGACATCCGCTGCGTCAAAGCCGCCGCCGGCTGCGCGCTCTTTCACCGCTTTGTCCCACGCGCCCATGAGTTCATCGACATTTGTCTTGAACTCGGGAGCGTTCCACATTTTCCCCATGGATGTCGCGGCAAATCGATCGATGGTTGCAGGGAGGTCCGCCATGCCGACCACCAAGAAACTGTTCTTCGGTGCGAGGTCGCGGATGTCGAGAGCGTCACCTGCAGTCAGCGTGGAAGCGCATGCAGTTGAGGCGAGAAGTGCTGCGAGAGAGACTCGTGTGGTCATGATGAACATCCAATGCGAAAAAGTCGAAACGAGTGAAAGTCAAACAGGCAATCAGGACTTGGAAATAGCCGCGCCGCCCGATGCATCCTTGAGCACTGGCGGCGCTTCAAAGTTCGAACGCGTCGGAGGCTTGAGGTAGTTGTGTCCGGAATTTGGATTGTTGCGGTCGTACGCGAAGGCTTCACGGTTACGAATGAAGTCCTTTACGTAGCGTGCGGGAATTGCGAACCCAAGCGCTTCGCCGCCTCGAATGCCCATGTTGGTGATGCCGATGATCTCGCCCTTCGTGTTGAAGAGTGGACCACCGGAATTGCCTGGATTGATAGGCGTATCCGTTTGAATGTAGGTGAGCCCGTCGAAGTTTCGCTGCGTCGTGGAGATGACGCCTTGGGTCAGCGAACGCTCAAGCCCGAGCGGATTGCCGATCGCGAACACTGATTGCCCCGCTTCAAGTTTCTCCGCGTCCTGCACAGGCGCGAACTCGAACGTCCCGCCGGTTGGATGCTTGAGTCGGATGAGCGCGAGGTCGACTTGGCTATTCACAGCGATGAGCTCAATGTCATCAATGTCCGTGCGCTTCAAAGTTCCATCCGCTTGCGCAAACCATACCGTCGCGCGAATGTTGGTTTCGCCTTGCACAACGTGCGCATTCGTGACGGCGTAACCATCAGCCGAAAGAATGACGCCGGAGCCAAGCCCACCAGGGGTCGACACCTTGATGACTGCTGGACCGATGAGCTTCGTTTGTTCGCGAGGCGGAAGGTCACTCAGACCGGTGGCTGTTGAGAAGATGTCGACAGCGACGCGGTTCTCGCTCGCGTTGGCTGTATCGCTTTGGATGTCTGCGACATCGTCCATCGAAAACTCGAGCACGCCAGGACCGACATCAATCCAGACCTTGCGATCGGTGCGCTTGAGAATCGTGCCTTGGACGGAACCACCGAGTCGGAGTCGCACCGTGTCGCGCGCGAGATTTGTTGTCGCAACCGTTGGGGGAGCCGATGCGTCAGTTTGCGCGAGCGTTGCGCTGCCTCCGCAGATCAACATTCCACACATCAGTGCGCATCGCGTCATCGGAGACATGGGAGAAACTAGAGCAACGTTGGAGCGAGGTGAAATCTGTCGCATAGTGCATCTCAGGCAGGGTGCATCTCAGGCAGGGTGCATCTCAGGCAGGCGTCGATCTGGAAAACGACCGTTACTATACCGAGCCCATTCCCTGCCGTTGACTCTAATCACGGAGTCCACGGCGCAAGAGACTACCTTCCTATGCCGCTGTTTAACACTCTCGGTGCACCTTGTCGGCTCATTGCCGCGCTCGCATTCTGCCTCGCATGCTCTGCGCATGCAGATGATCAAGAGATTGCCGC
>Ga0209443_1001085_pt1 | contig 17631 bp, 15 predicted proteins | sample LauGreBMM110DCMD_2_FD_187571 | JGI IMG/M metagenome (GOLD analysis project Ga0209443, IMG submission 187571) | Freshwater lake microbial communities from Lake Michigan, USA - Su13.BD.MM110.DCMD (SPAdes) (version 2) | ecosystem: Environmental > Aquatic > Freshwater > Lake | place: Lake Michigan... | reverse complement strand
TTGTAAATATTTTATTATTTTTTTTTATAATTATTTTTCTTTAGCAATTTAAGAAAAAATAAAATCTTAACAAAATTTGATTTAGCATTTTAAGTTTTTGTTAAGTTCTTATTTTAAGAATAAAACTTAATTTAAGTTTTTGTAAGTTTTTGAAAAGCGATTTAAAGAGATTATAATACTTATTTTATGTCGATTAAACTTACAAACAAAAAAGTAGTAGACTTTTATCAAGCAAACCCAAACATATCTGTCGATCATGTCAATCTTTTGCTAGTAGACATGATGGAAAAAATGGTGCATGACTCTATTAATACTTCTATTGTGTCTCAACTACTAGATCGTTTACAACATGTAGAGACTGAAATAAAAATAACAAGAGAATCAGTAACAAAATTACAACCAGACATGATGTTGAGTTTTTCTGTAAAATTGATGGAAATGAAGAAAGAATACATGGAAGATATTCGTAGTATACTTACTACAAATGTTACAGAAAAAATAGCACCTGTTATGAAAGAGTACGTAAGCCATTTGATGGATAAAACTGCGCTTTTATTTCAAGATATTCCAAAATCACAAGATGCATTGTCTATCAAATTGCAAGACTCTATACGTGACATACAAAAATGTATTGTAGATGAATCAAAAAAAGTATCTACAGGACAAACGTTACAAGAATTTATGTTTTCAATTGAACAAAAATTTAACACTACACAACTTTTATTAAATTCATCTTATGAAAAAATGGATTATGGTTTAAAAGAAATTAAATTAACACAAGAACATCAACATTCTGCTATGAAAGAATTATCTTCTATGAATCAACAATCTGTACAGGATTTACTTCGTAAAATGGATAACTCTTGTTCCAAAGGAAAAGTATCTGAAACTATGTTGTTTCATATTTTACAAACCATGTACCCTTCTGCCGAATTAGATTTTGTAGGTACTACCAAAGAAACAGGTGACTTTATTTTGGAACGAACAGATAAACCAAAGCTTTTGATTGAAAATAAAAATTGGGAAAAGAATGTTTCAAAAGATGAAGTAGAAAAGTTTATGAGAGATACTTCGATTCAAAATTGTTGTGGATTATTTTTATCTCAACATACTGGTATATCACACAAAGAAAACTTTGAAATCAATGTACAAAATGGAAATGTATTAATGTATGTACATCATGTAAATAATGATTTTGAAAAAATTAAAATAGCAATCGATATCATTGATCATTTCAAAGAACAATTAGATTCATTAGATAAAGATGTAGAAGTGGATACCATTCCAAAAGATATATTGAAAAAGATAAATGATGAATATAACGCATTTATTTCTAAAAAAAGTGAGACACAGAAATATGTAAAAGATTTTACTGCAAAAATGTGTAAACAAATTGATGAACTAACTATTCCTAGTTTGAGTTTATATTTATCTACAAAGTACACTTCTGTGAATAATTATATTATTTGTGAATGTGGTAAAGAATGTAAAAATAAACAAGCTTATTCTGCACATAAACGTGGTTGCACTGCTTTACAAAAAAATGAGGGTTTTTAATTTAAACTGAATTTGTGAGTACTGAATGTAAAACATCGAACATTCGGATTCAATCATAAGGTTATACCAAACACATATTCACTTTAAAAAATATGATTACAGACTTTCATGACGTATGTTATCTCAACAACTTTATTTTGAACGATACATCGGTTCAAAATAAAGTCTTTTATGAAACATGTAATTTATTTTCTAAAAAGTTTTAGCTATGCATAAAAATAAAATTAGTGTCTACGTTTTGATTTACGTTTTGATTTACGTTTTGATTTACGCTTTGATCCACCACGGACTAATTCTAAATTAACAACGATTATAATCCGATTCCCGTCTACATAATCACGTATCATTTCTCTTAAAGGCATTGGTGGTAGAGTACCATCCATATGTTGGAAAAATGTTTCATTTCTTAATCTGGATGGATAACCAAACATTTGTAAAACTCTTGTTCTTGGAAGAATCCCTGATGTTTGTAAGTTTTCATGCATGGCGCTTACGATTCTATATAGTTCATCGGATTGTGTATTACCATCCAGATTATTTATTTTAAATTCAGATGCACCTCCCCAATCTGCCCCTGGTGTGTAATCGGCACGTTCGTGTCTAAAAGATCTAAAAGCATTACGAATATCTTCAATTGGGTATCTGGTATCTCTTATAGCAAAACGAACAGCGTTAAATGCCATAATATATATAAACTTTAAATTTGATAATAGTATGAAGAAAACAAGACGTATGAAAGGTGGTCGTGTCACTAGAGAACAATTAAGACATGCAATCGATACTGGAATGGATGTTTCAAAATATGACGTATCACAAGTTACAGACATGTCCGATTTATTTTCAAGTGTAGATTTTAATGGTGATATATCTCAATGGAATGTTAGCAATGTAACAAATATGAATCGAATGTTTATGAATTCATCATTTCATGGAGATATATCAAATTGGAATGTTAGTAAAGTAAAATACATGGAACAAATGTTTTGTGAGTCTGATTTTAATGGTGATTTATCTAGATGGAATGTACAAAATGTAATTACCATGGAACAAATGTTTTATAATTGTAAATTAGATGGTCCAAATATTTTTGATGTATCCAATTGGAATGTTGGTAATGTAATAGATACGTCTTACATGTTTAGTAAAACTTTATTTGATGGTGATTTATCTAGATGGAATGTAAGTCAAGTAGAGACCATGCAAGGTATGTTTATGGAATCTAGATTTGGTGAACGTTACAATGATATATCGAATTGGAATGTTTCTACGGTAACGGATATGAGTTCCATGTTTATGAATTCTGTATTTAATGGAGATATATCCAGATGGAATGTAAGTCAAGTGAATGACATGTCAAATATGTTTGACCATTCTTTATTTAACGGAGATATATCCAATTGGAATGTGAGTGAAGTAACAAATATGACAAGTATGTTTGACAATTCGGTTTTTAATGGAAATGTATCCAGATGGAATGTTCAAAAAGTAACTACTATGAATAGTATGTTTGCGGAATCTATGTTTAACAATAGTATATTTAGTTTAAGAACAGGTAATGTAGTAGAAGATATGACAGATATGTTTTATAAATCATCTTACAATGGCAATCGAGGTGACATATCTAACTGGGATGTTAGTGGCGTAACTACTATGCAACAAATGTTTGTGGATGCAAGGTTTCGAGGAAATATATCTAATTGGAATGTTAGCAATGTAACGAATATGAAAGATATATTTACAAATTCATGGTTTCGTGGTAATTTAACACAATGGCATATTCAATCGTTTGATTATAATCCATTTAAAGGATCAAATATTCCTCAAATAAATTTACCTTTACAATTAACAAATCGATAATCAAAATGGTTTATATCAAACGATAAATGCTATTATAATAAACAGAAAATGAAATGGATTTGTTACACATTTCATTTTTAGGACTTGTACGTTTTGATACAATAATTTTTAACGTTATTTTTTTGATATGTAATGCTTTCCCCATTAGGCGGTAAATTACGTAAATTCAAACGGTCAAACAAAAGTAAAAGAAATAGTTTCAAATCTAAATATTAATATTATTATATGAATAAAGAAGTTCTTCAACAACTCTATGAAAATGGTGGACCAGAACTAAATTATGTATGTGGACTTATTTTACAAAATTCAGATGAAGATATAGATAAGTTTACATCTGCTTTATTTGAAGTATTCCATTTTGCTGGTTTTGAAGCACAAAGAGTTGGAGGTAAAAGGAAAGGTGGTGGTAAAGTACTAAAAGCATACATTATTCTTTGTTTTGTCTTGTTAACTGCTTTTTCTGCAAAAACATGCACGGAGGGAAAAGGTTTTATGTGGAATTCTGCGGAATATAATTTGTGTAAGGATGAAAGATTTAAAGAATTGAAGGATGAAGCTGAGAAAGCAGAGAGCCAAAGACAACTTGATATAGCAACAATAAAACGCCAAACCGCAGAACAGAACAGTTTAGCACAGATGGCTGTAGACAGCGCAATAAATCAGGGATTACTTCAGGCATCAGATGTGGTCGCAGCAAAACTTTTTAATGAAAATACTGAACAACAAAACAGAGTAATAAAAGCCAACACAAGCGCAATAGTAGCCGGTATACATTTTAACATGTTTGAAACGCAGTTTGTAAATTGGGGTTCATTTTTAGCAAAATTTTTGCTTGGTGTCGCATCAGCGATAGGAATTGTATTAGTAATAAGAGGAAGACCAGACCCAAGACCAGACCCAAGAATAGCCCAATTAGAAAATAGTCTAAACGCTTTAATAACCGCTTTAGCACAAAATGGTGTTGTAAATAGAACCCCACCTAGTCCATCAGCACCGGTTGCTTCTGCACCTGGCCTACTTGCACTTTTACCTAATGTCCCACCGGTGGATGCAGATGTCACACTTGTACCTATTGCCACACCGGTTGCTCCTGCACCAGTTAATCCTACACCGACCCAATTAGCAGAAATGGTTGCTACCATAAAATTACCACCACAAACAGATCAATTACCTGGCTATAATGCAGTAGATAGACACACCAATTTTTATAACATACCAGAAAATACTTTTTACCCACATAAAATGACTCATGTACATCAGGCGTATCATGCAAGCAGTCTGAACTATAGATTGTATATAAGGACACCATTGACACCAGTTGGTTACACACAAATTCGAACGGTAAAAGAATTAAATGATGCATTTGCACGTGGTGAAGGAGTTGGTATATTATGGACAAGGGATACGAATTCTGCAGGTGGAAAAAGTAGACGAAAACATAAACGTTCCGCGCGTAAACATAAAAAACGTTCCACTCGTAAACATTAAATATTGGTTCATAGTTTGCGAGTTTTACGTTCATATTTTTATATAATTTTGCATCTTTCCAATATTTGTCCACTTTTGCAATATCCATATTTTTTTATTTCTTTCAATGAGTAATTCTTTTTTAGCATAAGTAGTGGTGACGTGTAGTTCAACTTTAATGATAAAGTTGAATTTCGTTTGAAAAGTGTTATGACGTGGTTTCCATGGTAAAAGATAGGTGACATAGATTTAAACTTCAATGGAGCATTCTTTTAATATTCTGTAGTATGGTAACAATTCATCGTTTTCATTTATTTTTGCCACTAATGCATTTATTTCATAGTTTGGTACAAGAGGAACAGTATTCGCGTATCTTTGCCATTGTGCATTACCTGGATGAACTGTTGCATAATCTGCTGGTGTAAGAGCTCTATCATCGCCTACTGTTAAATATAAAATTGGAGTAACAGAACCTCCTGGTGGATGTACACAATTTCTGTATACTCTGGCAACAATTTGTTGAAGTTTTGCAATGTCATATGGTAATGAAAATACGTGTATATAATCAACGCGTTTCAATGTAATACCTTCCGCAACACAATTATTTATAATTAATATTTTAAACTTAGAATCATTTTTTTCATCATTAAATAATTTAATCAAAGAAGCTTTATTTTCAGCATTTCCTTCATCTTCTGCATACTTAAACATTGTAACGGGATCATTGTCATCTTCGCTTTGACCTCTAAGAAATGCAAAATAATTTTCTTTACCAGGAAATGGTACACCACTTGCAGATGAAAGTATTTCATCTGGTTTACTTATTTCCAAGCATGCATTATACATTGTTAATAGTCTTCCAATTACTACTGCAACATATCTTGAAGTAACATAAATAACATGACGTTTTGTAGGTGTTTGCTTTAATAAAAATAAAAGTTCAAATATTTTACTATTGTTCATTAATTCATTTAATTTTATAGAAGGTGTTAAAGATTCAGATGCCGTTAGTGTAGCTGTTTTTGGTAATTTAACCTCTGCACCGTATGCTTTTTTCGCAGTGACCTCTATATTCTCTTCTACCAAAAATGTTTGAAAGGAATGTAAAAATCTTACAGTACTATTTTCAACTGCATCTCCTCTTTTAGTCAAAAATCCGTCTTTTGTATGTTTATGTGGCGCCGTGGGTACATGAACATCTGGATTGTCTAAACGAAATGCACAATCCACAAATTGTGGTTTTAATGTACCAAATTGTGAATGGCCTAAATCATCACATACAAATTGTAAATATTTCATATGTACCATCTCTTTCGTGCGAAGTTTACATTCTTTTATACTTATGAACGGTTTTCCATCATTGTTAAAAATGTGTTTAACTGGGTCTGGTAATAAATTTAAAGTGGGTAACATTTCTTGAATATTTCCAAAAACGGAAACACGCCCTTTACAAAGTCTTCTAAATGTGGCTTCGTTATTTATAGATAATGAAATATTAGCATTAATATCAGCGATTCTTTCAGCATTTGTTTTTGTGTAAACATATGGTCTGGGTCTTGTTATAGAACCATAATTCTTTTCAAATACACTTTTATTTACTGGCATCAATTCTTCTCTTGCTAATATATTTACTGCAATTGCAATTTCGTATTTATTTTTTATAATAGGAGTAGCACTTAATAATACAAGTTGAGTAGTAAGTGGTCTACGCATAAGTTCATTGTATAAACGGTGAGCTCTTACATTCGTTATACCTTTACTTGTAGTAACGTGATCTGTGAATTCCGTCATGTCAATAAATGGTTTCCTAAAATTAAGTGGTGCATCAGGTTTAATTGGGTTGCGTGATAAATCAATATCTGAGTAATCTTGACTGAGCTGAGATATGAGCAATTGTGATTCGTCAATAATAATTAAAGATACGCCACTTAAATCACCAAATCCATGTGTATTTAGTACACCATTGGTTGTTTTAAATATAAAATGAACACCGTGAACAGTCATGTCTATATTAAACCCGCCACGTTTCTTTGTTTTATTTTTTCTTTTTTTTTCTCGTCTTGTCCCACCTTTTAAAGAAGCATCAAATATAGTTTTATCTTTTGATGCCACAATACGTGCTATATCGGCATCTGAAAATTTCGTAATATCACCTGATGCACCAATTTTATCAATTAAATTTTCAATAAATGGTTTAACCCAAACATCATTTACACTGTTTTTGTTACATTCTGCAATAAATTTATTGGCAATATCGATGGCCAACCCTATATAAGGCATACCAATATATTTAATAACTTTATTTGTATATTCACCTGTAAGTTCTTCTTGGTAATTGTCCATTAATGATGCTGGACATGCAACAATAATATCACGACCATCTGTTGTTTCATATGCACCCGCAATAGATGTAATTGTTTTTCCTGAACCTAACCCATGCCATAACAATAAAGAATTATTCGGGGTTGGTTTAACTTCATTTAAATATTTTGCAATGTATAATTGATGATTTTGCAATATAAATGGTACAATTGCACTAGGGCATGAAGGTAAAGTTACACCAATTGATAAATCATGTTTTATTTCAGATACGGTTTTTATATGTGCTGACATAACTTTCTTATTTATTATAAATTAAGAAAATAGAACGGGTCATTCACCACCATTCGCCAAATAATAATCCATGGAAACGTGTGGAAATAATGTAAAATAAGGATTCGGATTCAACTTTGCATATCGATTCATAATAGCTTTACTTGGACCATTAAAATGAAGAAATAATGGATTTTTATCGTTATATTGTATTTTATCTTCAAGTATAATCGTATTCTTGTCTACGTTACAACAATTCAAAAATAAAGTATTGTTGTAATCCAACTCAATTAAATCTGGACGATCTAAAAATTTTTGTTTCCACCATGCTTGATCATTGATACCATCTACATATACATACTCTTGAAAACATTCACGAATTGCACTTACAGTTCCTATAAAAAGTCCAGAATTCAAAAAACGAAATGGATACTCTTTTGTATGTTCTGGATATTTGGAATAAAATTCACCTGGAAAACATGTTTTTTCTGCACCAAATACAAGTGGTTTACTAAAGGTTTTGTACCGTTCAAGAATGTCTGTTACATTACCCTTGAACACTACATCGTACGCATCGACAAACAAAACAATGTCTTTCGAATCATGTTCATTTAAAAAATCATTCACTAATTTTAATTTTAACCCTAAATTACCACTTGCTTCCCAGCCAATCGTTTTATCGTGTTCCAACCCTAATGGTATAAGTGACCCTCCTCCATCTTTTATTTGTTGCGTTAATAATTCTAACATGGGATGCGGTTTCGTAGCAACAGTAATGATATGCATAAACTATACACATATTTATTCTCCACCGTGTGCCAAATAGTATTCCATAGAAACATGAGGGTATATAGTAAAATAAGGATTCGGATCTAGTTTTGCATATCGATTCATGATAGCTTTACTTGGACCATTAAAATGAAGAAATAATGGATTTTTATCGTTGTATTGTATTTTATCTTCAAGTATAATCGTGTGCTTGTCTACGTTACAACAATTCATAAATAAAGTATTGTGGTAATCCAACTCAATTAAATCTGGACGATCTAAAAATTTTTGTTTCCACCATGCTTGATCATCCATGGTATCTACATATACATACTCTTGAAAACATTCACGCAATGCACTTATTTTTCCTATAAAAAGACCAGCACATAAATATCGGAATGTATAGTCTTTTGTATGTTCTGGATATTTGGATTGAAATACACTTGGAGAACAATTTTTTTCTGCACCAAATATAATAGGTTTATCAAAAGTAGCGTACCGTTCAAGAATAGTTTGTACATCTCCTTTAAAGACCACATCATAAGCATCCATAAACAATACAATATCTTCAGGATCATGTTCATTCAAAAAGTTGTGTATTAGTTTTAATCTTATTCCCCAATTACCACTTCCTTCCCATCCAATGTTTGTATTGAGATCCAATCCTAATGGTATAAGTGTTCCTCCTCCATCTTTTATTTGTTGCGTTAACAATTCTAACATAGGATGTGGTTTTGTAGCAACGGCAATAATATGCATAGTATTAGGAAGATTTAATATGTTGAATATAAGACGTATAATGTAACAAAGGTACATTATCTACACGACAATCACTATTAAATTTTCTACCAAATAAACAAGGTGATTCCATTAAATAATGCAATTCTTCTTCACTAATAGTGGAATAATTTTTAATGCTACAATGAACCGGATATTTATATACCATACCCCAATTAGAATCCCAATTCGTAAATGTAGTTGCCCCTTCTGCAGAATAATTGGTGCACGTCATTTTTTCAGGCATATATTTTTTTAATAAAGTAATAAACATGAATTCTTCTGGTGAATGAACCTGTTTGAAATATTCAAAATAGTCTACTTTTTCTAAACAACAATTCGCATGATCGCGATTTAAGATAAACCAATTCGATGCTTTATGTATTTCTTCACGTTTCATGTAGGCAAGTGCAGGCCAAGTAACTGAAATACTCCAGTCACTCATTGGCATTCGATTGAAATGACTATTCTCATCTTTTGTAAGAAACTCGTAAATATAATTGAATGATTTGAATGGAATACAAGATTGAGAAAGATTTATAGTTTTATAGACCAAAGGGTCTTTCAGAGCTTCTTGTATTAACAACATATGTGCTTTTGCTATACTAGTATCAGTGACGTAATTGGTTGGGATACAATTTGTTAATTTACAATGTTCAAAAAATTGTAAGGGTCGTTGATTTTTATAATGTACATAAATGAGATACTTTTCAGGATCTACATGTTTAAAAAACGCGTGCCAAACTTCTTCAAAATGAATAGTGTCATAAATCAAAAATAAAAATGCAATCTTCATAGTATGAATATTTATTGTTTTTGGACAGGAGATAATGTAATGACACTATCCAGATTAGAATGTTTACAACAATTAAAAGAAACATCACAGTGTAATGTTATTTTGGTAACGAAACAAACATTACCTCAATATATATTGACAGATCATCCTTTACATCCTTCTTATGAATATTTATCTGAAACGCATAAAGCGGATTATTTAAGAACATATTTTATGAATTTTCATGGTGGAGGCTATAGTGATATAAAAAAAACAACTGGTTCATGGATACAATCATTTGATGATTTAAACAAAAGTGATTCTTGGATTTGTGGATATAAAGAAATATATGGAGGTGTTGCGTACGATCCAGTATATTATAAGTGGGAAGAACTGGTTGGTAATTGTGCATACATATGCAAACCTCAAACACCACTTACCATTGAATGGTACAATACAATGATTCAATTATTGGATACTAAATTAGAAGAATTAAAAAAAAATCCTTCTACTAGCTATTCCGATGCAAAAGAATCTGGGTCAGGGTATCCAATTGAATGGAACGAAATGTTGGGTAGAATTTTTCACAAAATTTCTTATCAATACAAAGAACGTTTGTTGAATACATTACCAATATCCATATTTCACAGTTATAGATAATGTTAAAATACTTTATCTGCAATATCCACAATAGTTATTTTCGTTTGATGTTCTTGTCCACCTACAGAAGCATCTTGATAAAAAAAAGGGTATTTGAAAGCATATACTTTATAGTCTATCATTTTTCTAGCAACGGGTATATCAAAACTATAAGGATTGTCACGTATGCTTTTCATGCACTCTAACAATACTTCTAACCATTGTTTTGAAGTAATCACATAGGCATGTAAAGACAACATGTCTGTTAATTGAACGAGTTCTTCATTGATTGAAATCCATTTATATTTAGGTGTATCTGTATGTGAACAATAACAAGAAGCTAACCCTAAATAAACACAATCCCCTTCTGGTATTTCTATGATTGTTTTAAAGTGGTCTGTTATATTCACGTCATCTTCTAACATTAATACGGGTTCAAAAGGTTTTGTTAATAGTTCGGAATAAATGTGAATCAATGAATCAATACCAGATAATAGTCCTGAATCACGTGGAAAACTATCAAAAATGGTATATTGTAGGGTTGTTTTATCTAGTACGGAAGTAATATGATTTCTTCGAACCGTTGTTCTATTATGTAAAACAATGGTTTTTATATTGGATAAATCTAACAACATAATATATGCGTATAGGAATTGTTATCATTTGTACGAATTCTTATTTTATATTGGGATTGCGATTTATTAAAAAATTTATGAAACATTATAAAGGTGAAAATGAAATAGTTTTTTATTTATTTACAGATACGGATCCAATTCCTTATGCACCTAATTTGAACATTCGTTATTTTCATACCGTGCATAAACATTGGCAAGATGGTACAAATTCTAAATTTAAAAACATTTTGGATTTAAAAGAGGAATCGTGTGATTATCTTTATTATTTTGATGCAGATACAAACATTTATAAAGATTTTACAGAATGGTTTTTAGGTGATCTGGTGGGAGGGGAACATTACAACAATCGTTGGCCAGATGAAAAACCATATGAACGATATCCAAAATCACGTGCCTATATTCCAAGGGATACACCTCTTTTACAAATGTATTTTTATGGTGCATTTTTTGGAGGAAAAAAAGAACATGTTCTTGCCTTTTGTCAATTAAATTATGAAAAACAGCAAGACGACAAATTGATTGGATTTGAACCTTGTTGGAATGATGAAAGTTACATTAATCATTCTTTTCATTACCATCCACCTACATTTGTTCCAAATGATAAATTTGAATTTTCTGTTAGTGATAAAGGAGGAATAGGCGAAACTAGAAATACATCCTTAGATATAGAATCTTACAAAAGGACAGTATTAGAGAATCCTACAAAAGTGTTTGATATTGAAAATAAAATTGTGTTTATTTAAACTTATTGTAATTGATTTGTAGATAGAAAACAATACGATATTTTAGAATATGTTGTATCATTATGTTGTTCAAATAATTGAAAAGGTGAACGTGTGGTTAATTCTTTCAAGGAATGATATCCCGTTTCATCCATTGAATAATCGTACAATCGATATTCTATGGTAGTCAATGTTTCTATTAAAATGGTTTGCAATTGTATTAAATATTCTATACTTCGTTCTACATTCAACGATTGATTCATTTTTTTCGGAAAACATTCTTTTACAAATTTGATAAATATAAATTGAGAAGGATTTTCATTCAAACGCATATCTATGTGTCCATCGGCATTGATTTGATCTACTATACTTTCATCGATTGTTATTTTTGCTAAATCGGATAAAAATGTATCCTTTGCTTTGTTTAACTGACTTAATAAATCCATACACATTTCGGTTGGAATTAGTCCTGTTTCAATACCACAAATATCCCATGGATAAAAAAAAGACCACACTTCATTATAACGTATGAATCCTTTTGTAGGTTCACCGCCATGACATGCAAACGTTTGTAATATATCCATAGCGGATTGTTCATTTATCATACAATCACGTGCTTCTTCTATGGTTGTTAAAGGAGATATTGGTGTTTTCGATAGTAATTCGCGTTCCCAAGGGACCATTCCGTGAATATCTACTTCTTTTGTTAATTCTCTAAATTTTCGATGTTTATCTTGTGCTGTTAAAAAAGATTGAGATTCTATTTCTTTTTTACCAATATCTGAAATAACTTCTGTAGTATGAAAACTAAATGGACCAAATAAAAAAGAAACACATGTACTCATGTAATCTTCAAATGTAGAACGAATTTTTTCTTTGATTGTATTACGATTGTTATAAGAAAAAACCATGGATGGAAATCCTAACCATGAAATATCTTTTTTTATAGCGGTAGTTTGTATTTGTTCATAATATTCAGACAAAGTTGTTGCAGTAATTCCATGTTTTACAGATGCATATTTGCCTGGATATATTTGTGATGCTATGATAATATTTGTATTTGGTACAATCAAAGTAGATGGGGTTGCAATTAATTCTAATGAACCTTCTGTATATTGATTTTTTGCTTTAGGTAATGAAAGAATACCAGTAAATAAATTAGTTAATTCTTTTGTAAAATTTGATAATAATCGTTGTTCTATACTTCCTTCTCCATTGGATAAAATAGATCTTAAAAAATAACTATCATCTGCTTTTACATTAAATCCTTTTGAATCTTGTCTAGAAAGTGATGGTACAGTTGGTTGGTCTGGATCTTCACCACCTTTTTTTTTTTTTTTTTGTTTTATTTTTTTTATTTTTCATTCGAATTGTCATAGTTATAATTATTATAAAAATTTCTTAAGTTCCATTAAAAAAACTTAAGTTTTACGTGATTTACGCATACGTGATTTACGCATACGTGATTTACGCATACGTGATTTACGTTTACGTCCACCAATATTCGCCCATACTACACGCATATCATTTTTATCATGTATATGAATCGTACAAACAAGAGTCCCCGGATATGTATGTGTTTGATCAATTAGTGTTTCTAATGTAGGTGCTATATCTTTTACATTTGGAAAAATGACGGTATTTGCATACTTTTGTGTTTGATCTTTACATATACCTTCTGGTAATGTTTTTACTGGAGTTAAAAAACTTGCATCTAACACTTTATAATATTTAATACAATCGTATATTATTCTCAAATCAAGTGTAACACACGGGGTTAACTCAATTAATTCCCAAGGATATCCCATTTGATATTGTTGGTAAGAAGTTAACTTTTCTTTCGTGACTGGATGTATTGTCTTATCTAATCGTTGTTTCAGACCTAATGTTCCATTTGGATATACATTTTTAGCATTTGGAAGGTCTGCAAATACTTGCATTGGACGAAATAAATTACTTATTTCTTCTGCCGTCATATGTTCATCACGAAAAAAACATCTACCATAATCAATTATTTTTGCAACATATCTACATTGAAATGCAAAAGTTTTATCATTTGTATAGTTATATTGATAATAATTACCTTTACCAGCAGGTGTAAGAATGACATTACCTAAATGTAAATCATTATGTGAAAAATCTTCTAATAAAGGTAATACGAAATAAATTTGATATAAAATACATAGTATATCATGCTTTAAATTGGCTAACTCCGCCTTTCGTTCTCCTTGATTTTGTGATAATAACACATCAAATATGGGTTTTAAAAATGTTAGTTCCATCCTCAAGTTTTTGGATAATGTTAGTCCATCATCTTCTTGAAAAAATGCAAGATCCGCATCCGACAATGATGCTAGTGAACTATATATTTTATAAATATCAAGTAATTCAATAAATTGTATTGCTTTATGAACATGTTGAACGACGATGCACATGTTTTCAGGCTGTGTATAAGATTGTTGAAAGGATGTTTCGGATAAACGTTGAATTGCACCTAATGCATTTTGATACTTTTGTTTTTGTCTAGCTTGTTTTTCTAATGGAGTGAAATGTTTTGTATCTTCGTCTTCTTTTATATTTTCCAATGCAGTTTTATCTTCTGCAGTTGTATATTCATATATGCCATACGTTTTACAAAAAAGAGGGAAACGATGCAAAAATTTATTTAAATATTGACCTACATACCATTCATACCATAAATTATCCGAATAAGCATTCTTATTTGATTTTAAAATAACATATCTATCATATTGAATATTTTTTGTTCCATTATTGATTTGATTGGTAAGTTTTATTTCTCTTACAAATCCATTCGATGATTCTCCGCCAATTGCATTAATACCAACAATATTTCCTTTTCTTATATCTGCCCATTTTGAAAAAACATCTTCTCCTTCACCAAATAAAACACACTCACCTGATACTGGACACACTTTAGTAATCCACAATGTGGAAAGGGTCTCTGAACCGGACCTTGTTAAATTTTGATTAATAAGGTCTACTCTTTGTTGTTCTTCTGCTGTAATAACCCGTTTCTTTGTTAATTGTTTTAAAAATTGCATATTTGTGTCTGTCCCAAGAATTTTTTGTTCGCATTTATCTATTTCTTTACTACATGCCGATAAAACGGTTTGTACCAAATTCATACTATATCTTATTTTTTTAATCGCAACTTTTTCGATATATTCCGCTTAGTTCGATTACGTGATTTGCGCTTTCGTTTACCTCCACTTGGTTCAATTGCCACTGCAGTTACGTCTTGAAATGGAAACATATTTAAATATCGTAAACCAATGTATGTTACTTCATCCTTTTCAAACATTTTATTACAAATAAAATTTTCAGATGGAATATATTGATTATACAAACCTAATTCGTTACAGAATCCATTTTCATTTGTTAACAAAATAGGGATACAATGAACTTGTGCAATCTCTGTATCATTGACTTTACCTGGAAAACATTTTACATATAAATAATACAAAAAAATAGGGAGGTCTGCACCGACAGAAGCGTTACTGATGTTTGGCATCCTCCGTGGACCGAGGCGAGGTTCCTCGTTTACTTTTCTTTCTAATACCATGCGTCTGATAAAACCTTTTATGGATACATTTTTAAAATTAAATTCATGTGGATAAAGTGAATCAGTTTCGTTTACTTCAAATTCATTTTTCAATGTATTTGACCAATTTGTTGGTTGTAAATCATTAAAAGGGGATGTAAGAAGTTGTCTTGAATTTAATAAATTTCGTACAGCCTCGTCGTTTATATGCTCCCAATCCGGGTAATCTTCGGTTCCATTCATTGGCTTCATCTTGCGACTGATAGGTATTGTCATTGGATATTGTATCTCCGGAAGTTGATTTATTTTTTGATTTATAAATTGTTGTAAATAAAAATGAATCAAAGTACCTTCTTTAGATCCTAATTTTTCGTCTACAACAAGACACCACAATCCTAATTCATTACGATAAACATCAAATTCAAATCGATGATATGAATTCAAACATTGTATCCTTACAATTTTTCCTTCAATTTTACCAATTAACCTAAACTTTTGACTATGAATAACAATATCCATATTATTATATTATATTTTGCGTTTACGTGTTTTGTGGTTACGTGTATTACGTTTTCCATATTTTTTTTTATAATGTTCTGCATCTTTATATCTATGTAAATATTTGTTTACTTTTTTCTTGCAATACGTATCATCCCCACCATTACAGTAGATTTCATAAAAACGATACATGTAGCCTACTTGTTCCAACATACTTAATGTATATCCAACCTTTCCAATGGTACAAAAAGGATCCAAATGAACAATCTCTCCTTTACAATATGTTTTTGGTGTAATTGTTTTGTATTTTTCTACATTTTCTTTTGATGCTTGTAAAATACGAACCACGTGAATTACCGTAGGCGCACACGTATAACTTTCATAACGATACGTCAATGCATCACCAATCGCTACCATAATATCACAAATGTCGGATGGTGTCATTGGACCACGTAATTTGGTTTTTTGCAATTTTTCGGCAACGTCTACCTTTTCATAATAGATATATCGTCCTTCATCATAACTACCTTGTAAAAAATCAAATATCTTTTTTCTAGAACCATCTAAAAAATCTGGAACTTGTAACGTTAAGTTTAATGTTTTCATTATTTCAGGCATGGTAACGGTATTCACTTTTTCTGGATGAATAAAATAAGCATTTCTAAGAATGCTATTGGCAACAATCGGCAACATTCTTTTGTATTCTTTACTAGTAAATCCAGATGAATCTAAATAAAAATAATCGGGATGAAGTGGGTCTTGGCTTGGATTTGGTATCGTCATCATATCTGCATAGGTTTCAATATCAAAATCAATACTTGGTTTACCCGTGTACAATAAAAATAAATTTTCAAATCTAGATACAATATATGCTAACCCTGGTTCCAAAGGTGGTCCAGAATACTGGATACCAATATCAATGTCAGAAGTAGGTGTCATGCTTCCAAAAATACCCATTTTAAAAAATGGTAATTTGGATATTATATCTTGACGAAAAGGAAAATTATCTTTGTACGTTTTATAATACAAATCTTTATCTTGAAACGTAAGAGTTGCCAACAATAAGAATTGATAAAACAAATGTGTTCTTAGAATCCAAGCAATATTTTGTTCTTTTATTTTTTTTATATCAGACACATATGTTTCAATACCAATTTTTTTTAATTCATGTAACAAAAATTTGATTCTTTTTATAGCAGTGGACGACGTTTCTCCAAGTGGATAATCTTTCATAGAAATGGCGAACTCTGTTTTAAATTTTTTTAAATCTTGAGAACACCGTTCTTTTATACTTTCTACTGTAAATACTGGATACATATTATATATAAAGTTTTACTTTCATTGTTTTTTGTTTTTTTTGTTTGTTTTTTTTTGTTCTACCTCCTTCAAATACCACATTGGCTATGCGACTACCGCACAATCTAAAAATAGTGTCACTTATATCAGTAAAATACATGGACGTAGAGTCATATTTGTTTATGACATTATCAAAATGTGATATTTTTAATTGTGCCAACATGTTAGGGGAAGGTATTAACAACAAATGTTGTGAATGATAATGTGGATCTATAGCAGGATTTATTGCTCTCGGAGAAAGTGGACGCGCTACTACATTGCGCATAAACATAATTTCTTTTTCAGCAAGATTAAATTTTGATTGAAATGGATTATTATCATAACTAATATAAGGTATACCTGGCATTACATCAAAATAATATATTGTTGCGTTTGGATTACCATCAATAAACTGCATGGTTATATTTTTATCTATAGTTGTGTGCA
>Ga0209443_1001084_pt1 | contig 17632 bp, 9 predicted proteins | sample LauGreBMM110DCMD_2_FD_187571 | JGI IMG/M metagenome (GOLD analysis project Ga0209443, IMG submission 187571) | Freshwater lake microbial communities from Lake Michigan, USA - Su13.BD.MM110.DCMD (SPAdes) (version 2) | ecosystem: Environmental > Aquatic > Freshwater > Lake | place: Lake Michigan... | reverse complement strand
CTGCCATCCACATGGTAAAACAACGCGGATGATGATCACGGCCATAATTATCTTTTTCTAATTTACCTTGGGAATAAGCAGTACGACCAAATTCACCACCCCATATTACTAAAGTATCATCGAGCATTCCTCTTCGTTTTAAATCCATGATCAAGGCTGCTGATGCTTGATCGGTTTGTTTGCATTGTTGTTTCATCCCTTGAGGTAAGGATCCATGATGATCCCATCCTTGATGATACAATTGTACAAAGCGAACATCTTTTTCTAATAATTTTCGCGCTAATAAACAATTCGCTGCGAACGTTCCCTTTTCTCTACTATCTGGTCCGTATAAATCAAAAACCTCGTCAGATTCATTAGAAGTATCCATCACATCGGGCACAGAGGTTTGCATTCTAAAAGCTAATTCGTATTGTGACATACGCGCATCCACTTCGGCATCACCCCAAACTTCATTTTGTAAATTGTTCAACTTCCCTAAATAATCTAGCATCTCTTTTCTATCTTTTCCATCATAGCCTTCGGGATTATTTAAAAATAAAACAGGATCATTACCTGATCTAAATTGTACCCCTTGATGTTGTGAGGGTAAAAATCCATTACCCCATAATCTTGCATACAATGGTTGGTCGCGAGATGCATTTTTTGAAACCAATACAATAAATGCAGGTAAATTTTTATTTTCAGATCCCAATCCATAACTCAACCAGGAACCAATGGAAGGACGACCAGGAAGTTGATGTCCTGTTTGAAAAAAAGTTAACGCAGGATCATGATTAATTTGTTCTGTAAACATGGACTTGATAATACACAATTCATCCACTACCTGCGCTGTGTAGGGTAACAAGTCACTTACCCAGGTATTACTTTTTCCATGCTGTTTAAAATTTGCAAAGGAAGAGGCAATAGGAAGTAAAGCTTGGCTGGCACTCATTCCTGTTAAACGTTGCCCTTTACGAATCGAATCAGGTAAGCCCTGTCCCTGCATTTTTATTAAGCCTGGTTTGTAATCAAAGGTTTCAAATTGTGAAGGGCCACCACTCATAAATAAATACACCACGCGCTTTGCTTTAGGCGCGATGGTAGGTAAGGCGTCTAATATTTGTTGTTCAAAAGTTTTTGTTGAAATACTACTACTTAATAAGGTACCCAATGCCATCGCGCCCATACCGCCTGCTGTACTTTTCAAAAAATTGCGACGTTCAATTTTTTTATTGATGGCGTCAAATTCTTGATTATATATTTTAAAATCACTTTCTTTTCTCATAAACTTACCTTTTAGTAATGGTTGCATCTGAATTTAATATAGTGCTTGCGACGACACTATTTGCGGCTACCCAATAGGGATCTAGTGTTTTATCAATTTTATATAATCCAGTATTTATCCATCCTGTAATTTTATTTGGGTAGGCTTTAAACTTATTGTATTCCGATTGTTGCAATGCATTTAATAATGCCATCTGTTTTGTTGTGGGGGTGGTTCCTGTAAGTTGTTGATAGGCTTTACTAATAGCGGCTGCCGTGTTTTGTTGTTTGGTGATGCTTTCTCCAATGACTTTAGCTGCTTCAATAAAAGTGGGATCATTTAAAGTAACCAAAGCTTGTAATGGCGTGTTGGTAGATTGTCTACGAACCAAACAAGACGCCCTGGTGGGCCCATCAAAATTAGCAAGGGTTGGATTAGGAACCGTTCTTTTTAAAACGATATAAAGGCTTCTTCTATATACCTGATCAGTACTGTCCTGATTATATTTGGTCCCATTAATTTCCCATAGTCCTTCTGGTTGATACGGATACACACTTTTACCCCCCAATTTTTTATTTAACAATCCACTTGCCGTTAACGCATTGTCACGAATCATTTCTGCAGACAGTCGCATTGAAGGGCCTCTAGCTAATAATTTATTTTCTGGATCTTTTTCATTGAGCAAAGGACTCGCTTTTGAATCCTGCTGATAAGTCGCAGACATCACAATAAGTTTATTTAATTTTTTGATATCCCAGTTGTTATCTCTTAATTCAATCGCCAACCAATCTAATAAATCCAAATGACTGGGCATTTCACCTTGGTTCCCAAAATCCTCCGCTGTTTTAACCAAGCCCCTACCAAAAAAGTTTTGCCATAAATGATTTACCGCAACCCTTGCAGTTAAAGGATTGCGTACATCCGTTAACCACTGTGCTAGGCCATATCTATTTTTTGGAAGCTGACTTGGGAAGGGTAATATTTTTTCAGGGGTGTTTGGAAATACTTGTTTTGCAGGCGCATCATATTGCCCCCTGTTTAATAAAAAAGTTTTTTTAGGTTGTTGCATTTCTTGCATCACCATTAATTCTTTGATATGCTCGGTTGAATCTGATAATAATTTTCGTTGTGTTTGCAGCGCAAGAGTTGCATTTTTAATAGCAACATTCACTACTGAGTTGTAATAATCTTTTAAAACGGAAATATCATCCGTGCTTAATTCGACCCTGGTTTTTTTTGTGATTAAATCCCAATTTGATTTTTTTGCCAATACTTTTATTTCAAAAGGAGTTAACGCTCGGTTATATACACTAATGTCATCTATTTTTCCTCCCTTCATTCCAAAACCTCGGCCCCAGCCGCCTATTTGCAATCCCGGTTCGTCCTTCGAAAAAAATACAATGTCTTTATATAACTGATCAATTTGTGTTTCCATTTTTAATGGCGATCCATCTACAAATAAATTTAGTCCCTTTGCAGTGGAGGAGCCATCATAGGTCATCGTGAGTTGTATCCATTGATTACGGGGTATATCATTTAATGACACTTTAGTTATAGCATTGGAAGGCGCCGTATGTGCCATGGTCATTTCAAGTCGATTGTTTTTTAAATAAACATTATACCCTTTGAAATTATATAACCTTTCCATATTGCTTTTATGAAATATAACTCCTTCCTTCATTTCCTTGGAGATGTTCATCCAAATCCCAATCGAAAAAGGATCCGATTTTCTAAAAACGCCCACCTCTTTTAAATCTAAATAGGTATCCCCTGTTAAATATAAACTTTGGTTATTACCATTTCTTTCAAAAATTAGGGGTTCGCTTTTACTGTCTCCGTCGCGACTTAAGGCGGCAGTTTTACTATTGTTGACACTATTTTTTAACGAATCCTCAAAATCATAAAAGCCTTGTAAATTTTCAGTGGGTATACCCTTGCTCGAAATTGTTTTATATTTTTCTTCTTGTAACCAGCTGTTAAATTCATTCGCTGCATTTTCATAGCTCAATTTTAATTGTGCTTCTTTTTCTTTGACCAATACATTTATATATTGAATTGTTTTTTCTTGTTCAGCGGAAGGAAGCATTAATGTGGGCGTGGGCATGTCATCATTCCAAGATATTTGCCCCGCTTCACGAACGTTATTAAAAAAACTATACAACTGATAATAGTTTTCCTGTGAAACTGGATCATATTTATGATCATGACATCTTGCACAACCTACCGATATGGATATAAATGCATCCCCAAAAGTATTGGTACGATCCATCACATATTCTGTTTGAAATTCTTCTTCTATAATTCCCCCTTCCATATTTTGTTGGTGATTACGATTAAATGCAGTTGCAATAATCATATCCTTGGTAGGCGAAGGCATTAAATCACCCGCTAGCTGATAGTGGATGAAATTTTTATAAGACATATTATCGTTAAAAGCACGAATCACCCAATCGCGATATACCGACATATCTCTTGTTCTATCTACGGTATATCCATAGGAATCGGCATAACGTGCCAAGTCCAACCACTGTGTTGCCATTTTTTCACCATAATGCGGGGAGCTTAATAATCGATCCACTTGTTTTTCATAAGCATTCGAACTTTTATCATTGACAAAACTGTTGATTTCATCAATGGTCGGAGGCAGGCCTGTTAAATCCAATGAAACGCGTCTTAGTAAAAGCTCTTTGGAGGCTGCAGGACTAGGCTGTAAGCCTTCTCGTTGCAACCTGCTCAATATAAAATTATCAATAGGGTTGTTTACCTGAAAATTAAAGATGTCGGGAATGGCCTTTTTTTGTGGAGTAACAAAAGCCCAATGTGGTTTATAAACGGCACCTGTTTCAATCCATTTGATAAGGATGGCTTTTTCCCTTGCGCTTAATGATAAGTGTGATTTTGGGTGCGGCATCATATAATCGGGGTCAGAAGATAAAATGCGGTGGTAAACTTCACTTTTTATTAGGTTGCCTGGAACAATGGCAAATTTACCTGGGCTTTCAGGTAAAACAGCAAATGCAGCTTCCGCTATATCTAATCTAAGTCCAGCCTTTTGCTTTGCCTTATCTGGTCCATGACAAGAAAAACATTTATCAGATAAAATTGGTTTTACATCCTCATTGTAATCAATGGTTGCGGGTAAGCTTAGATAAGCTTTGTTTACATCTTCGGGTAATTTAGAAATGGATTTAAACGCAACAAAAAGGAATCCAAATCCTATAAATAAATAAAGTTTTTTCATTTTTTTTCAAATTTAAAATCACCTATCTCAATAGTCACTTTCGGATGTATTTTTTTAAACTGTTCAATTCCGCTCATCGTTACTTTTGTTTTCCACAAATAAATTTGGGATAAATTCTTTAATGAAGTTAATTGAATTAGTCCTTCATCTGAAATATTAGTACCATAAAGATTCAGCTGTTCCAATTGTGACAACTGCTTTATATAGGCCATCCCATCATCGGTGATCAAAGAGTTTTCTAAATTCAGTTTTTTAATATTTTTTAAATCCGCAACTATTTTTAAATCATTATCATCAATCGCTAAGTTGGTTAATTTTAAAGTTACCAACTGTGTATTAATATTTTTCAATGTTTGTAAGCTGGCTTTATTAAAGGGAACTACATTGACAAAATTAGCCATTACAAAATTAGAGCCTTCTGTGATATTGGTTAAAATAATATTTTCTTGTTTAAAATCTTCAATGATTGCAGGGTTGATAGCTGCAGGGTTGGGTAAGCTTGAAATTTTTTCGAAACCTTTGATATTATTATTTTCAATTGAACTCTTTTTTGTTTCTCTTATTTCAATTTTTGCGTTTTCTAATTTTGAATCATCTAAAATATTCTTATCCGCTATTTTATTTGCTGCTACAATATTGTTTGTTACTTCCTTATTGTTGATGGTGTCAATGATATCCTCGAAAAATGCACCTGATTTTATCCAGCGTTCAATAATTAAAATTTCATTTTGACTCAACTGATGCTTTCCTTTGGGGGGCATGTGTTTTTCGTCATCAAGCGGCAATAGTAAGCTTGTATATAGCGGACTTTTGAAAGTATTACCCGCGAAAAATATCTTTCCGTTTTTCCCACCCTTCTTAATGTATGCTTCTGCATCTAATCTTAATCCATTTTTTTGTTTAAGTGCAGCGTGACAATTATAACACCTCAATTTTAATAAGGGCGCAATTTGTTCTTTATAAACATTATGTGTTTCAATGGTCAATGAATCACTGCCATTTGAAATTGTTTGTGTAATTATTTTTGATGCCCCTATCAAAGTATCCGACGAAATAGTGTTGGCTTTTTCATTTGAATTAAATAAATAATTTTCTCCGTGTGTTAGTGTGCCGCCATAGTGACCCGTAATGAAAATAAGTAGGGTTAATAAAATGGCTAATATTTTTCGATATTGTTTTAATAAATATGCCAGTAATCCTAAAGTAGCTGTAGCAATCCCGGTCCATTGGTGTTTTTGTACTATTAATGCATCATATTCGCCAGAGTTGGATAATATCCATCCTGCAATACAAGCCAACACTGCACTTATACTTCCAGCTAAAAAAGCCAATGAAATAGGCATTTTTAAATCAATGCCACTATAATGTTGGTACGCCATCATAAAAACACTCAATAGCAAAATACCAATCGGTAAATGCACAATTAAGGGATGTAAATGACCTATGAAATCCAACATATTATTTAGATACAAATTAATAGCAATCTAGCGTATAGCAATTTAACTATTAAATAGGATTACTTGTCAATTTCATACCGAAAATTTAATCTATCGGGTTCTCCAAAATAAGCAACCACCTCCTCTCTAACTTTAATACCGCCAATAGCTTCCATTGCTTTTTGTGATCGTATGTTATTAGCCCCTACATTAAATGCAACCTTATCTACAAAATTAAAAGCATGGCTAAGCATTAATGTTTTTACTGCTTTATTGATGGACTTTCCCCAACAACTTCTTGAAAAAAAGGTATACCCAATTTGAATTTCCTTCATCGCTGCGTCGTATGCGCAATAGCGACTGGATCCCAATGCCTGGCCACTTAATGTATCTCTAATGATAAATGCCCCACCTGATTCCATGGCCCCTTTAAAATAATTTGTAAAAGCATCCAATTTATATCTGTCTGGATTGGGATGTTGTTCCCAAATTAAAGGATCAGAGGCAACCAAGTACAACTCCTCAAAATGTTCTTGCTTCAATGGTTCTAGCCAAACGAGGTCGTTTTTTAAATTAGTGGGTTGCAGGATCATAACGGAGCAATTAGAATTTTAATATGCGTACTTCTTAAAATATATAAAAGCGTAATGCATTTTTAATATTTAAATTTACTATATTTTTATCATACCCAAACCGCTTTGTTCAAATGAAAAATATCATTACACAATTTATTATTTTACTTTTTTGTACAAACATTGGATTTGCACAACCAATAAATATCCCAGTGTATATTTCAGGTACAGAAGGGTATAAAAGTTTTCGAATTCCTGCGATTATTAAAACCCCAAATAATGACTTATTGGCCTTTTGTGAAGGAAGGGTAAATTCATCAGGTGATTTTGGAGATATAGATATTGTGATGAAACGAAGTTCCGATAATGGTAAAACCTGGTCACCGATTAGTGTGATTGCAACCTATGATTCATTACAAGCAGGCAATCCAGCACCAGTGGTTGATAGGAGCGACCCAGCTTATCCCAATGGAAGATTATTTTTATTTTATAACACAGGCAATAATCACGAAAGTGAAATAAGAAATGGTAAGGGCGTAAGAGAAGTATGGTATAAAACATCCATTGACAACGGATTTACTTGGAGTGCGGGTGTAAATATTACCACGCAAACACATCGACCGATGCAGCCAACGGCCAATCCTTTATATAATTTCAAAGAAGATTGGAGACATTATGCAAATACACCTGGTCATGCTTTACAAATTTCAAATGGTTTATTTAAAGGTCGAATTTTTATTCCTGCCAATCATTCGGCAGGGACACCGAAAAAGCAAGGCGATGATTATTTTGCGCATAGTTTTTATTCGGATGATCACGGAGCCACATTTAAGTTAAGCGAAAAACTATATCTACCTGGTAGCAACGAGTCAACCTCCGCAGAACTTTCTAATGGCAGCGTAATGCTTAATGCAAGAAATCAAAAAGGGGATATTCGATTACGCATAGTGGCCATTAGCTCGAATGGCGGGGCATCCTGGGATACAAGCTATTTTGATCAACAACTTCCAGACCCTGTTTGCGAAGGAAGTATTTTAAATATTGGTAAAAAAAATAAAAAACAAGTAATTGCTTTTTCAAATGCAGCTGATACAAAAAACAGAAACAACCTAACCTTACGTATTAGTTTCGATGAAGGAAAAACTTGGACAAAAAATTGGGTCATTGATAACACTACTGATCCAAAAGCGATGAGTAACAATTCAGCTTATTCTGATTTGGTATTAATCAACAAGCAACATATTGGCATTTTATATGAAAAGGATAATTATGGTAAAATTATTTTTACGGCCGTAAACTGGAAAAGAAATCAATAGGGCAGTAGAAAAGTAAATACTCGCCAATATCAAATACCAGATTAGTTATTTTATTTCTGTGACCTTCTTCTTGCTTCCTCCGCCTCTTTGTAAATTCTTATCCATGTAAGAGACATATCAATGATTGCTAATAAGGGGCCAATCACGATGACCATAATGACTTCCAATCCTGGTGTATATCCTGTTACGCCATCTAATGAGGTTGCTTTTGCTCTTTGGTATAATTTGTACAAACAATAAATTGCAGAAAGGATCCAAATACTTATAATTACATTTTCACTCATAATGTTTTTTATTTAGCGCAAAGATACGATTTTAATTTTCAATTTTTCCTGCGGCTCTGTTATTAGCACCGGTGCGCTTTTGTAAGTCATCGCCTAAGTCAACACGGGCTTCTTCTGCAAGCGCCTGCAGTTTTTTTACAATGTCAGGATTCACTTCTTTCACATCATAATTTTCAGCAGGATCTCGTCTTAAATCATATAAAGCCATTAAAGTGGGGTTATTTTCATTCGTCATACCGGGATAGCCATTTACTCCCGGTACTTGATTTAAATAGGAGCGCGCTGGATGCGCAAAAACTAATTTCCAATTATCAATACGGACTGCTTCCAATGAATTTTTACGATAATAATATAAAAAAGTTTTTCGCGGCGTTGCATTTTTATCTCCTTGTAAAATGGGAAGGATACTGACGCCATCAATTTTTTTATTAGGCAAGGGTGTTTTTGTAATTGCAGCAATGGTTGGAAATAAATCAATAGTGGAAGCTAGTTGGTTACTCACCACATTCGGTTGAATGGTTCCCTTCCATCTTATAATTCCTGGCACACGTTGACCACCTTCGAATGAAGTGCCTTTACCTTCCCGCAATCCACCAGTGGATCCTGCATGATTACCATAATTCATCCATGGTCCATTGTCACTTGTAAAAATGACAATCGTATTATTATCAAGTCCATTTTCTTTAATTGTTTTTAAGATACGTCCAACCGACGCATCAATTTCTTGAATTACATCACCATATAATCCTTGTTTACTTTTTCCTCTAAATGCAGGCGATGCATTAATGGGTACATGCGGCATGGAATGAGGTAGGTATAAAAAGAAAGGTTTGTTTTTATTTTTTTTAATAAAAGCTTCAGCAGCTGTTGTATATCTTTCCGTTAGGGTAGATTGATCTTCCAATGTTTTTATCTCCAGCCACTTATCATTATTTTTAATTAATGGCAATTGCGGCACTTTTGATTTACTAGTTGAACTGTCTGCAGGCTTACCATCATAAGTTACAGGCCACATATCATTAGAATATGGTATGCCTAGGTATTCATCAAATCCTTGTTGTAATGGCAAAAATTGTTTGGCATCTCCCAAATGCCATTTACCAAAGATGGCTGTGGCGTAATTTTTTTGTTTCAATAATTCAGCCATCGTCATTTCATCTGAAGCTAGCCCCACTTTGCTTCCCGGGAATAAGGCCCCACTTATTCCAACCCTATTTGCATAACATCCTGTCATAATGGAGGCTCTTGAAGCACTACAAACCGCCTGGCTTGATAAGAAATTAGTGAACCTGATTCCCTCACTAGCCAACCGATCAATATTGGGCGTATAAATATCTAATGCACCATAACAAGATAAATCACCATACCCCATATCATCCATAAATATCAATATGATATTGGGGGTGTTTGATTTTTGCTGCGCCTGGCCGCCAATACTCATTATTAAAAATAATAATGTTTTTATGATACTTTTCATTGGGTAGGGATTTGTACTTTTGAAGTTAATCATTTTAAATTAAGTTTCCATCCCCCTTTTATTGAATAACCTTTATCATAATCTCGACGATTGTTTTAAAAAAAGCCTTATTTTTAAAAGGTTAATCATTATTAATAATATCTAAATAAATGACATTGAAATCAAATTCAAGGCGTTCGTTTTTAAAAAATTCAGCGCTCATTTCGGCAGCCTCCGCTTTCCCTACAATTTTAACTAAGGCATCCACGGGATTAAAAGCAGGCGAAAAAGTAAATCTTGCTTGTATTGGTATTGGTAATCAAGGAGCGAATGACCTTATGAAATTTCATGAGTCAGGGTTGGCAAACTTTGTTGCATTTTGTGATACCGATATGGGCGGTCCTCAAACCCTTGAAGTATTAAAAATGTTCCCAAATGTTCCGCGCTTTCAGGATTTCCGTCAAATGTTTGATAAAATGGGAAGTCAAATTGAAGCGGTAAGTATTGGCGTACCAGATCATTCACACTTTGCAATCACCATGATGGCATTGGGTTTGGGTAAACATGTGTTTGTTGAAAAACCAATGGCACGTACTTTTACTGAAGTAGAGTTAATGATGAAGGCTGCAAAAAAACACAGCAATCTTGTTACTCAAATGGGTAACCAAGGACACTCTGAATCAAATTATTTTCAGTTTAAAGCGTGGGCAGAAGCTGGCATCATTAAAGATGTAACAGCAATAACAGCGCATATGAATTTAGGCCGTCGTTGGCATGGATGGGATACCAATATTAAAAGCTTTCCTGTTAAGGAGGCCATTCCAAGTTCATTGGATTGGGACACTTGGCATGGGGTAGTGAAGGAACATGATTATAACCATGATTTTGTGAATGGTCAATGGCGTTGTTGGTATGACTTTGGCATGGGTACCTTGGGTGATTGGGGTGCGCATATCATTGATACTGCCCACCAGTTTTTGGATTTAGGTTTACCTACTGAAGTAAGTATGCTTAAAGCCGAAGGACATAATCAATTCTTCTATCCGAACGATTCTACTATTTTATTTAAGTTCCCTGAGCGTAAAGGAATGCCAGCTTGTGATATTACTTGGTATGATGGTGTGAATAATATTCCTCCATTCCCAGATGGCTATGGTGATCCAATGGCGCCAGATCCAAATATTCCACCACCTAAAAATGGTAAAGTAAAAGCGCCTCGTTACAATCCTGGTAAAATTATTTATGGCAAGGATTTAACTTTTAAAGGTGGATCACATGGTTCTCAACTTTATATTATACCTGAAGATAAAGCAAAAGATATGGCAGGAAGTCTTCCTGTGGTACCAGTAAGCCCTTCAAATCACTATGCAAACTTTTTAAAAGCTTGTAAGGGGGAGGAAAAAACACGCTCACCATTTGAAATTGCAGGACCATTAAGTCAAGTATTTTGCTTAGGTGTTATCTCGCAACATTTAAATACGACCATTAAGTTTGATAGAAAAACTAAAAAAATAACGAATAACAAATTAGCCAATGAAATGCTTTTAGGCGCACCTCCACGCAAAGGATGGGAGCAATACTATAAAGTATAGTAAATTAATTTATTAGTTAATTTAAAAAAGAAGCCGCCTCGATTTATCGGGGCGGCTTCTTTATATAAGATAGATTTAAAAATATTTTATGGCCCCGCTTTTCTCCATCCCGCTTTTAACTTTATAGATAATTGATTTACTATATTCTTATATTTAGATTCTCCTGCTAGGTTTATATTTTCTGAAGGATCATTTGATTCATCATATAATTCTTGTGCAATTTGAATACCTCGCTTGCCGTCATTCCAGGAATACCATTCTACATATCGATAATGGTTTGTTCTAATGGCATAGCCCATTCTATCATTTTTTCCGATTTCTTTTGCTGGGAAATGCCCGAGTAAAAATTGACTAAATGCTGCACTTTTCCATTTAAGTTGTGGGTTTTTTGTTAATGGATAAAAACTTTTTCCCTGAAGTTTTTCGGGAATTTTTAGTCCAGCCATTTCGCATAAGCTAGGGTAAATATCAACCAGCTCCACTAGCGCATTTGATTTTGTATTTTTTGCTTTTACATTTTTCCCGCTAATAATTAAAGGAACACGGGTATCGATTTCATAGTTGCTTTGTTTGGCCCAGCTATTGTGTTCGCCTAGTTTCCAACCATGGTCACCCCATAAAACTATGATTGTGTTTTTAGTTAAATCTAATCGATCTAGTTCGTCAAGCAATCTTCCAATCTGTGCATCCATATAGGATACACTTGCATAATAGCCATGAATTAGCGCTCTCTGTTTTTCAGGGGATAAAGGGGCATCTACTGGTAAGGGTAAATCATGTTGATCGTCATATGATCTTAATTCAAGATCGCCATGAATTGCAAATGTTGGCGCATTCTTGGGAACGAATGGATTAGTCGCAATAGGTAAGTCCTCCTCCTTATATAAATCCCAATATTTCTTGGGAGCGGTAAAGGGTAAATGAGGTTTGTAATATCCTATCGATAAAAAAAACGGGTCATCATTTTTTGCCAATTGTTGTAATTTTTCAATTGCCATTGTTGTTTGGGCTCCATCATAGTTTTGGTCATCATTTGCAGTACTTACTTCCATTGCATTTGCTTTGATATACCAAATCCCATACATATCTCTTCTATCAACTTTATTTGCAATAAATTTTGCTTTCTTCGCGGCAATCAAACTCAAATTTGGTTCATCAGTATATATTGCATCAGGATCAAAAGGAAAACCATCAACATGAAGTTCCTCCGTCCATGAAACCGAATCCGGAAAGATATTATGAAATGCCTTTCCTAATCCAACAGTAGTATATCCATTAAGTTTAAAATATTGTGGCAACGTAATTACATCGGGTAAATTTTTTCGAAATGGTTGAACTAAGTCCCAAACCTGTAATGAATCTGGTCTTAATCCCGTCAGTAAACTTGCCCTAGAAGGATTACAAACTGCCTGTTGACAATAAGCTCTTGAAAACACGACCCCCGATTTTGCCAAACGATCTATATTAGGTGTTTTTATTTTTTGATTTCCATAGCAACCCAATTCTGGTCTTAAATCATCTACTGGAATAAAAAGGATATTTGGCTTTTTACTTTGTCCTATCAAATGACCACCAAGGATCAATAAAAAAAACAAAAGAATATTTTTTCTTAAAATCATATTGACTCAATTTTAAAATGAAAACCCAATATTATTACTTCCTCTATGTAAATATAGGATAAACAAGTAATCCAACTAAAAAAACCCCCTTACGCTTTAAGCGCAAGGGGGTTTCTAAAATCTTTTGTATTTTATTTTAATTCGGTATTAACCTCAATGAAATAACTGCTAAGCGGTGCCCTTCTTCTTTATTTACTCTAAGTATTTTTAAGAATAATTTATGTTCACCTGGCTTCACATTTTGCAATGGCAATGTTTGGGTGCTAAATAAGGTCCCTTTATAATTTTCCATTTTAAGTTCGGCAATTACATTTTTATTTCCTTTGCCTGGTGTAGGCTCGTCTTGGAATAAAGTAACTACATATCCCTTATCTAATTGTTGTGGAATACCATAAGAGAAGTCCATCGCTTTTATTCCATCCAAATTAATATTAGAAAACTCTAACCATCCATCTTCACCACTTAAAAATGCAGCTCGGTGTTCTCTCCAGCCTTTAACATCTACTCTTGTAGTTGCATTGTTACTAGGCATATTAATTATTGAGCTACGTAGTGTGATGCTATTGGTTGTGCTTAATGGTTTAATACCCGCACCGCCTTTATCAGTATAGCTTGCAGTAATTTGCATTAAATTACCTGCACCCATATTTTCTGCACTTGCGGTAATAGTTCCTTTTGCAGGTAAGGAGATCTCCTTCTTTTTATTAACACTTAAAATGTAATCAACAATTAAATCTAACTCCTCTTGTTTTAAACTAGGATGTGCAGCCATAGCTACTTCACCCCAAACGCCACTTCCACCTTTGGTAATTTTGTTGGATAGGTAGGTTTTGTTTTTCAGATCATTTTTATATTTATCTGAAATCATTGCAAAGGATGGGCCAACTGATTTTTCATTTTCTTTATGACATGCTTTACAATCTAATGTTGCCACCAAATTTTTTCCTTCCATAATGGCCGTCATCACTTGATGTCCTACTACTTGTGCTTTATCGGGACTACTTAAATAATCTACTTTTACATAAATTGATTTATTGTCAATGCCACCTTTCTCAGTAGATCCATCTTCCTTATCCTTTACATTCACCGCATAGGCGATTGGTTTGCCAGGGTAATAAAAAAGATCACCGCCTGTTAAATTAACATTCACTAAAGGGGATTCGTTTCCTGCATATACTTTTATTACTTCACTTTTTGTTACTGCCCCTTTAGTATCTTTTACTGCAACGGATATTGCATATTCCCCTGCTTTTGTAAATGTAAATGGTGTAGTTGCGGTTTTAGTGGTTTTAATTTGGCTACCAAAACTCCAAACATAGGTAAGTGGATCTGCATCGGCATCACTAGATCCCGTTGCATCTGCTTGTATAGTGAATGGAAGTGTACCCGAAAATTTATTGATACTGATTTTTGCTTTGGGTGCTCTATTGCCTCCATTATAATCAATTCTTGAAATTGCAGCGTCAGCATTTTTTGAAAACCAGCCGCTACCATATTCTAAAACATAAAATCTTCCATCAGGCCCAACTTCAATATCAATTTGACTATTAAATTTGGTGTTGGGCATGAATGGGTCCATTTGTTGGTAGTTTCCTTCTGCATCCATGGATACCATTTTTATCCAACCCCTAATCCACTCATAAAACATGAGTTTATTATTAAAGTAATCTGGATATCTCGTTTCCTTAGGATAAAATTCAGCGTGATAAATCGGTCCTGCCATTGCATTTCGTCCCCCCGAACCTACTTCAGGAAATTCAGTGGAGATGGCATATGGGTACCAAATAAATGCTGGACTTACTGGCGGTAATTCAGTTAATCCTGTATTATTTTTTGATAAGTTCAATGGTTTTTTAGGATCAAAAAAATCACCCACTACTCCGGTTTCATAATCAAATTGTCGATAAGGATAGTTGCCTCCAATAAATAAAGGATACCCAAAATAACCTGCTTTACGCGCTTGATTTAATTCATCATAACCACGAGGGCCTTTTTCTTCAAATTTATCTCCACCCGCATCTGGTCCAACATCACCCCAATATAAGAAACCTGTTTTTCTATCAACAGAAATACGATAGGGGTTTCTAGCGCCCATTGTATAAATTTCAGGTCTAGTTTTTGGTGTACCTGGTTTAAAAAGATTTCCTTCAGGAATAGAATAAGAAGCATCGGGATTTATTTTGATACGCAAAACCTTTCCTCTTAAATCGTTGGTATTACTTGATCCTCTGCGTCCATCATATTGTTCAAAGCCCGGACGATTATCTATAGGACCATAACCGTCTAAAATATATTTTGAATCTGGTTGATTAAACGGTGTGGTATTATCACCAGTTGAAATAAACAAAGATCCATCAGGCCCAAAAGTAAGAGAACCAGCCGTGTGACAACAAATATCTCTTGTGGTTGCTACGTCAATAATCTTTTTTTCAGATGCCATATCTAATTTCCCATTTTTAAAAACAAAACGAGACAATCTATTAGCCGCTGTATCTTTTGTCGCATAAAACAAATAAACATAATTGTTTTTTGCATAGTTAGGATCGGCTGTAACGCCAATTAATCCTTCTTCCGCATTTACACCCTTGGCTGTTGTTTTGTGATACACGTCAAGCTTAGCCACCTGCGTAACTTTTTTAGTAAGGTGATTATAAAACATCACCTCGCCCTTACGTTGAACAACTAAGATATCAAAATTAGGAAGGATGGCCATTTCAGTAGGTTCATCAAACATACCACCTGCTAAAATATTTTTTGTAAATCGATCTTCATCTGGTACCAAATATGTTTTAGCTTTTGAATAATCTAGTTGTACATTATTGCCCATCGCATATTTTATACCACCTAAAAGATGTTGCATAAAAAGCGGCTCAGCAAAAGATTCATTTGTATGTCCAAGTTCAGTATAAAAAGCCCTACCGCCATCATATTCATGATACCAAGCCATTGGGTGGCTGTCCCCATGTATTCCGCCTTCATATGATTTTTCATCAATGCTGATTAGCACTTTAACTTCATTTCCTGGTGCTTTTTTAAAGTTATACCACTCATCGTATCTTTCCCATACTGCAGGAAGATGGTTAGTGCTTGAATGTGTATTGTCATTGACAATTAATTTAGCTTTTTGTTGCTTGGGATGACCTTGGAAATAGGCACCTACTAATTTTCCATACCAAGGCCAATTGTATTCGCAATCAGTTGCAGCATGCACACCCACAAAGCCTCCGCCTGCTTGAATGTAACGCTCAAAAACCGCTTGTTGTTTGTTATCCAACATATCTCCGGTCGTACTTAAAAATACGATAGCACTATACTTTTTCAAATTTTCTTCTGTAAAAATAGAAGCGTCTTGGGAGGTGTCTACTTTAAAATTATTTTCAGCGCCTAATTTTAATAGCGCCAACTTCCCAACCTTTATAGAGCCATGTACAAATGCTGCTGTTTTAGAAAATACAAGTACTCTGTTTTGTGCACCCACTTGCATCGTTATCACAAGTAAAAATGCAATAAAATAGGATTTCATTTGATTCATAATCTTTCTTTGAATTTTTTCTTGAACACCATAGGTTCAAGCCTCAATTTGAAGAATAAATTTAATCATTTTATGACTATAAATAGGGGTCTTGGTAGCCGAATTTTTAAAAGGATTGAATCCTGTTATAACATAGCAGTCATTATATTTATATAATTAATAATAAATGACGCCTTTAGGGCACAAATAACTTTGCTTGTAGTGCTTTTTGGATGGCAGTTGGTAATTTTGATAGTAAATCATAACTGGTTGATTTTTCAACCGCATCTATGGTAGTTATAAAGGATTTCCAATCACTACTAATATTATTTTCATTAGGGGTATCAATAGCAAGAACTCTAGTATCTGAGGTAACTCTTGCTAAATCGTTATTACCTATTGGCAAAATAACCGCAACCTTCCACACTCTCTTTGGTACTACTATCTTACCACCATTAATAGTTTCCGCAAATCCTATGGAGCCTGTTCCGCCCTTGCCGTAGCTGCCCATAATAATATATACTTCAAATCCTTTTTGGACTTCCGCTCTTAGATAGGATTCTAGGCTAGCCCAAGCTTTTTGATTGTTATTGGGCGCTTGTGGAATCATGTTGGGCATTAAAAAGGTCGAAGAATTTGCCTCTGTTGAACTTGTTCTATCTCCCGATGGACAATTATGTCCTCGATCAAAACCAGAGCCGCTATAACTATTGCTTTGAACTTGATAATAATTCGAAGGCAGATCTAAAAAGGAAGCAAAATTATCTAATCTTCCAGTGCTACCAATACGACTTGCATCAATATGCCAACTTACCCAATTGGGTGTTCCTCTTGAACTACTATATGATTCAGTATAGAACTTCATATCAATCAAATAATTTTCAGACATTGTCATACTGTTTGTAGCGCCCGAAGGGTTCCCAAAAAGTAAATTACTATTATCTCCATCTGCTGGCGGCACATCAGCACCTGATCCATTGGGTACTCCTCTTCCTGCAGCAGGTGTTGAACCTTGAATTAAATTATCAGCAACCACATCCAAAGGGTCCGTAAATGTTATGTTGGGATTTCCTTTTCCGATAAAAATAATATCATCAATGTTTACCCGAGTAGTTCCTGTTTTTCTAATTTGGAATCGGACTTTTTTGGTAGCGCTTATTTTAAAGGAATCAGTAATAAAACTGCGACTATTCGTTGCTAAAGGACTTCCTAATTGTGTAAACGTTATTCCTTGATCTTCGGACATCCAAACACTCACTTCCGATACCGCGTCAGTACCATATTGTGCGTGATTTATTTTCAACATGGTGATACTATCTATATCAAAATTCATTGTCATTTTCCCTGTTCTTAACCTTA
>Ga0209443_1001081_pt1 | contig 17639 bp, 14 predicted proteins | sample LauGreBMM110DCMD_2_FD_187571 | JGI IMG/M metagenome (GOLD analysis project Ga0209443, IMG submission 187571) | Freshwater lake microbial communities from Lake Michigan, USA - Su13.BD.MM110.DCMD (SPAdes) (version 2) | ecosystem: Environmental > Aquatic > Freshwater > Lake | place: Lake Michigan... | reverse complement strand
GGGTTCGAGTCCCGTCGGGACCGCCATTATTGGCGGTATTTTCCGTCAATAAGACGGTGGTGAAAGCCACCGTCTGGTTCGGCAATAGCCGAACCGCCAATGGTCGAGTAGCTCAGTTGGCAGAGCACACGCCTGAAAAGCGTGGGGTCACCGGATCGACGCCGGTCTCGACCACCATTTGAAATAGGTGTTGCGTTACAAATCGTTTCGCAAGCGCACCAAAGCTTCTTGGGCAACTGTTGCCACATGTGTACCGTCCTCGGCAAACACATATCCAAAACTCACACCTCTATTTGAGGTGTACGAGTGGCAGTTCATTTCGAACAAATGCCATTGGCTGGCATCCACATCACGATGAAACCAAATGGTGTGGTCAAGACTCGCTGAGAAGAATGCATCGAACCCGTCGAAGTGCTTTCGCAATTCGGGCACTGCCAGCACTACCGATGCCGTCGGTAAGTCATCCGACAAATAGGCAAGCGCACATCGATTCAGAAGTTGATCTCCGCCGAAATTTTCCAGTGTTCGATACCAAGTCATGATGCGACCAGCTCCGTCACGATGATCAGTGAATTTTGTATCGCGCGGGACTGGTCGCTCTTCTACATATTCAGAAAAGGCCTGCGAGTACGGAATGTCGTCCGGCCGTGGAATATCAGTTGGCATTGACACCGTTGTAGTTGCCGGTGAGATTTCCGGCTTTTGAAAACTGGCTTCTAGATTTAAAATTGCACCAACAGATTGACGTGCAACAACACGTCGTGTGACAAAGCTCCTGCCATCGCGAATGCGATCCACTTCATACCGCACCGTTGCAGCGTTATCGCCACGGCGAATGAAATAGGCACGTAATGAATGTGGAAGATACGCAGGGTCAACTGTGTGCGCAGCAGCGTGTAAGGCCTGGGTCACAATATGGCCGCCGTACAAACCGCCCCATGGATATGGGTGACCTTCACCCACCAGCACGTCATTGCCGTGCGGTTCTAATTCAAAAAGTTTTGCGAGCGTCACTGTTATGAACCGAACTCAAATCCAAGGTCAGGTGCGGTTAACAATGGCTTGTACTTAATGCCGGCTTCTGCCGCCATTGCGGCACATGTACCGCCACGGTCAACAATGACAGTTATCAGCACAGGAACTGCGCCGAACTCCCACACTGCATCGACTGCTTCAAACAAACTTGTGCCTCGAGTGACGGTGTCTTCGGTGATGACTACTCGATCGCCAGGTTGCAATGCGCCAGCAATTCGGCCAGTGATTCCATGGTCCTTTGCTTCTTTGCGCACACTGAAGCTTCGTAAGTTACGTCCCTGTGTCGCGCCAACTGCTGCAATTCCGTACGCAACGGGGTCAGCTCCCATAGTGAGACCGCCAATTGCTGTTGCATCAGCAGGAATAATTTCGAACGCTGCGTTCGCAACGGCAATCATTCCGTCTGGACGACACATTGTTTGCTTCGTATCAAGGAACCATGTGCTTTTGCGTCCCGACTTTAAAGTGAAGTCACCAATTTTCAATGAGTGCTGAAAGACATGGTCGCGAAGTGTGGCAAGCACTTGAGACAAAGGTGGCAAACCATCCGGTGTATGTGGAAATTCTGCAGACATCGTGTGGTCCTATTTCTCTAGTAGCGAATCAATTGCACGGCCCGCATGTCGTAACACGCGAGACAGATCAAACGCGACATCAATTTGTTTCGCACTGAGCGTCACTTTTGCATCAGCGGCTAACACTTCACGCAGGTGGGTACCTGACGAAATTGCACTTGCTGCAGCTGATTGAACAATGCGGTATGCATCATCGCGGGTCATGCCCGACTCAACAAGAGCAAGCAACACTGACTGTGAGAACACAACTCCGTGAAGTGCATTCAAGTTTGTCTGCATGCGTTCTGTGTCCACTTCAAGGTTTGACAGCAAGCGCGCCATGCGCCGAGCCATGTAGACGGCTAGAGACGCCGAGTCTGGCAACACAATGCGTTCAGCAGACGAATGTGAAATGTCACGTTCGTGCCACAGCGGAACATCTTGTAGGCCGACTTGAGCGTTAGCACGCAACACTCGCGACAAACCACTAATCGTTTCTGCCGAAATCGGGTTGCGCTTATGTGGCATTGCGCTTGAACCTTTTTGTCCAGGTGCAAACCCTTCGCGTACTTCGTTCACTTCAGTACGTTGCAAGTGACGTAGTTCCACTGCGATGGATTCAAGAGTGGTGCCAACAGATGCACACGCATACAGAAACTCAGCATGTCGATCGCGTGCCACTACTTGTGTTGCAGGAACCGGGGTGAGAGACAAATGTTGTGCAACACGTGCTTCGACTTCAGGCTCGATATTGGAATAGGTGCCAACAGCGCCAGACAACTTGCATACTGCGATTGCATCACGTGCCCGCAAGATTCGTTCACGATCACGCTTTACTTGCGCACCCCATAGTGCAACCTTTGCACCGAACGTTGTTGGTTCTGCATGAATGCCATGTGTGCGGCCAATCATTGCGGTGTTGCGATGAGTAGTTGCCAACGTGGTGATCACATCAATCAAATCATTGAGCGAATCGTGAATCAGCGTTGAGGCATCACGCAACGCCCAGCACAAACCAGTGTCAACAACATCGGTACTGGTGAGTCCGTAGTGAATCCAGGAACCTGCAGGCGCACCGATGCTTTCTTGTAAAACATCAACGAAAGCTGCAACATCGTGGTTGGTAATGGCTTCACGAGCCTCAACACGTGCAACAAATGCAGCATCAATTACCGGGGCATTACGCCGACATTCTTCTGCAACAGTTTTTGGCACAACACCGGTGGCAGCTAATGCATCGGTAACAGCAAGTTCAATCTCGAGCCATCGAGACATCTTTGCTTCTTCGGAAAACAATGCATCAGTGTCTGGTGTGGAATACCGCTTGATCATTAACGAACCACCATGGCATCTCGCGATGGGCCTGTACCCACCATAGAAACAGGGATACCCGTTTCACGTTCAACGATTTTCACAATCTGCTGAGCACTCTGTGGCAAGTCAGCAAACTTTGTGATTCCCTCTGTACTTGATTTCCAGCCCGGCAACGTTTCGTATACCGGAACAGCATGCTTCAACATGTCAGGGCGGTCAGGATAGTTACGCATCACTGTTCCGTTCATGCTGTACCCGGTGCATACCTTCACTTCATCGAAGGTATCTAAAACATCAAGCTTTGTGAGGGCAATTTCCGTTAGCGAGTTCACGCGGGTGGCATGACGCAACATCACGGTGTCTAGCCAGCCGGTACGGCGGCGACGGCCAGTAACGGTTCCGTATTCACGGCCAATGTCTACAAGTGCTTCACCAAGCGCATCAGTCAGTTCTGATGGGAAAGGCCCCATTCCGACACGCGTTGTGTATGCCTTTGTAATTCCAACAATTCGATCAATGTGGCGTGGCCCAAGTCCACTACCAACAGCCGCGCCACCAGAAATGGGGTTTGATGATGTCACGTACGGGTACGTGCCGTGGTCAATATCAAGGAATGTTGCCTGTGCGCCTTCCAGCAAAATATTTTCACCACGTTCGCGAGCGTCATGCAGCAAGTTCACTGTGTCTGCAACATACGGCATTAGGCGTTCTGCATACGCGACAAATGCGGTGACGACTTCTTCTACATCAAACGTGTCGCCACCAACATCACTCACTTCGCGACGTGCGGCAACTGCGCGATCGCGTACTCGCTGCTCGAAACTCTTAATATCAAGAACTTCGCCAACGCGAATACCAGCGCGCTTGACCTTGTCAACATAAGCAGGTCCAATGCCCTTCAATGTGGTGCCGATCTTGCCGTCGCCACGCGCTGCTTCCTGTGCTGCGTCCATTGCCTGGTGCCACGGAAAAATCAGGTGTGCAAGGCTGGAAACTTTTAGCCGTGCTGTAGAGACGCCGCGCGACTCAAGAGCGTCGATTTCCTTGAACAACGTGGGCAAGTCAACAACGACGCCATTACCAATAACGGGGGTCACGGTGTCATAAAAAACGCCGCTTGGGGTGAGCTGTAATGCGTACTTTTGATCCCCGATAACAACGGTGTGGCCCGCATTGTGGCCACCTTGGTAGCGAGCAACGATCTGATGAGAAGCGGCAAGAAGGTCAATAACTTTGGCTTTGCCCTCGTCACCCCACTGGGTACCTACAACAACGGTGACGCTCATACACGCTCCTCCTTCGGAACGTGTATTAACTCTACTTGGTGCAGGCGAAACTCATCCGCTCCCTTTCATTGCCCGCAGGTAGATTTCTCTATGTGACCGCAATCCTTCGCCGCCAGACATGGTCGGCCATGACCGATGCCGACAAGGAAGCCCTCTGCCACCGCGGCCTCGACGACATATTCGACGCTGGCTTGCGTGCCTCCATTGGCGCCCTTATCGAAGACGTCCGTGTACGTGGCGACCAGGCTGTGTGTGATGCGCTCCAGAAATTCGACGGCATCACGCTTACTCCGAGCCAATTACGGGTTTCGGCGCAAGAGATTGCAGATGCACGTATAGACCCAGCGGTTGAAAACGCCATTATCGATGCCATCTCTCACTTGCGCGCCTTCAATGAAGAACTGCGTGAACGGTCGAGCGACTGGCAAATGGAGTTGGAAAACGGACTCACGGCCGGCGAAAAGATCACGCCAATATCTAGCGTCGGCCTGTTCGTGCCAAGCGGCAAAGCTAGTTATCCATCAGTGGCATGCCAACTTGGCGTCCCTGCAGTTGTTGCTGGAGTGCCAAACATCGTGCTTGTTGTTCCCCCTATTCCCGGTGGCAATGGCGAAGTAGACCCCGCGGTATTAGTGATCTGTCGCCTTCTGGGTATCACCAACGTGTTTCGCATCAATGGCCCTGCTGGAATTGCTGCTCTTGGTTTCGGTACCGAAACAATTCCACGCGTGCGCAAAGTTGTCGGACCAGGAAGTCCGGCTGTCACTCTTGCTCAAGTAGAAATGCAACGCCACGGTCTTGCCACCATGATGTTGCTCGGCCCCACCGAAAGCCTCGTTGTTGCAGACCACACCGCGCACGTTGGCAAAATTGCATCTGACCTTCTTATTGAGGCAGAACATGGCACTGACTCATCTGTTGTGTTTGTCTCCACATCTGCCGACCTCATTGATGCAGTAGAAGCAGAGTTGCAAATTCAACTTGCAGATCTTCCAGACGTTCGCGCTGAAGCATGCCGTGCATCACTTGGGCCTAATGGCGGCGCAGTACTTGTATCAACACTGAATGAAGCAGTTGAAGTGGTCAACATGTACGCACCTGAACATTGCCAAGTTGCTGTAGACGCTCAGTATGAAGAGCGTGTTGTTGATGCCATCGTCAATGCAGGCGAAATACTCATCGGACAACACACGCCATTCAGCGCAGGCAATTTCATCATTGGTGCGCCTGCGTCATTGCCAACTAGTGGTTTTGCACAGGTGTCTTCAGGTATCACCGTTGAAGCGTTTTTAAAGCGCACTGCAATTGCACGTGCAAATGAACCAGCACTGCGTCGCATGGCTGACAACATCATTGCTTTTGCTGACCATGAAGGTTTCCCTGCACATGGCAACGCAATTCGCCGTCGCTTTTCTCTCTAACTAAATAGCTAGCGGAAACGCGGAAACAAAGGCAATCATGTCGGCAGCTAATTCCCCGCCAAGGTCCTCTTGAATGAAGTGACTTGCCCGATACACCTTGTGGTCAATGCCTGGTAACTGAGTGCCGGGAATGCCTTCGCGATACTGCTTACCCATTTCCATATAAGTGAAAGGGCAATGGTCGCCCCAAATGGTCAAGACAGGTTTCGTAAAAGTGTTGAATACTTCCCACGCGGCGTCGCCCTTCTCGCGTTCTGAGTCGTCAGCCGAAATTGGCACCAACATCGGAAAGCGGCGAGCACCGGCAGAAAACTCATGCGAGGGGAACGGGGCGTCATAAGCGGCGAGTGATTCTGGCGATAGTTCCGACAAGCACCATCCCTGCACAATCTTCGACGGAATAAGTTCTTTCACTTCCTGGGCATACATACGCCATGCAAGGAAATAAAACGCAGGGCCCGCTTCAACAAGTGCATGAACTTTGTCAGCATTGATGCTGTCATCATCATTCACTGTTGCTCGCCAGTCCATATTCATCATGTCCTTCATAATTTGAGGATCAAATGGTTGTTGCGCAGTGATGAAAGGAACAGCCGGTCCTGAACGCGGCAAGCCAGTGTTTGAAAACACAACGCGAGCGAAACGATCAGGGACTTCTGAAATAACGCGACCACCAATAAGACCGCCCCAGTCTTGCCCAAAGAACGTTGCGTTTTGTAGATCCAACTTCTCCACTAACTCACGCACCCATGCAACATGATTGCTATATGTATAGGCAAACTCGTCAGTCGGTTTATCTGAACGACCAAAACCAATGAGGTCGGGGACAACGACGCGATATCCGGCAGCAACTAACGGTGCCACCATCTTGTGATACAGGTATCCCCACATTGGTTCACCGTGTAACAACAACATTGTTTCTTTGGCATCACTCGGGCCTGCATCCACATATGCCATCTGCAACCCTGCACCAACTGTCACCTCTTGAACAGGCCAGTCATACCCCGCCACGTTTTTAAAACAGGATTCAGGTGTACGCACTACCTCACCAACAGTGGGGACAATACGACGTTCAGGCAAGCTCATTGCCGAAGTGTAGAAGCATCCACAACACCGCAATTCACCGCGGGATAACACACACCATTCAGCAGGTTTTAACGACTAGTAACGACTAATTCTCCGTCAGCAACATCAACTGCAATGATCCCGTCTTCACTAACGCGACCTTCCAGAATGATGATGGCGGCTTTGTCGGCAATCTCTCGCTGAATGAGACGCTTCAAGGGTCGAGCACCAAATGATGCATCAAATCCGCGAGTGGCGAGCCAAATACGAGCAGCCGGTGAGACTTCCAAAATCAATCTGCGCTCAGTCATGCGCTGCACCAAATGCTCAAGTTGAATACCCACAATGTGGCTGAGGTCGTCTTCTGTCAAGGAGCGAAACTGCACAATTTCATCAATACGGTTTACGAACTCTGGGCGGAAGTAGTCAATGGGTTCGCCTGGCAAGTTGCTTGTCATGATCAACACAACGTTGGTGAAGTCAACAGTGCGGCCTTGACCATCAGTCAAGCGACCATCGTCTAGTACCTGCAACAAAATGTTGAACACATCAGGATGTGCTTTCTCCACTTCGTCTAACAACACAACGCTGTAGGGACGACGCCGAACAAGTTCAGTGAGTTGGCCGCCTTCGTCGTACCCGACATAACCAGGGGGCGCACCAATAAGACGCGACACGGAATGCTTTTCCGTGTACTCACCCATATCAATGCGCACCATTGCCTTTTCATCGTCGAACAAGTATTCAGCTAGTGCCCGCGCAAGTTCTGTTTTACCGACACCAGTTGGGCCAAGAAACATGAACGAACCAATGGGCTTATTTGGGTCAGACAAACCGGCACGGCTACGGCGAATGGCGTTAGCTACTGCAGTCACTGCAGCGTCTTGGCCAATTACTCGCTTATGCAATTGATCTTCAAGGTGCACCAATTTGGCCATCTCACCTTCCAGCAATTTGCTGACAGGCACCCCGGTCCACTTCGAAACCACTTCTGCAATATCTTCAGCGTCAACTTCTTCTTTCAACATCCGTTGGGTGACCTGCAGTTGATCAAGATGCGCGGTTGCATCATTAATGCGACGTTCAAGTTCCGGGATGCGACCGTATTGAATTTCTGAGGCCTTTGTGAGATCAGTTTCCCTCTCTACAACAGAGCGCAGAGTTTCAAGTTCTTCTTTCAATGTGCGAATTGCTGAGATTGCTGAACGTTCGGCATCCCAATGCCCCTTCATCACATCTGCTTCGGCTTGTAACGATGACAGTTCTTCTACCAAGGTGGTCAAGCGATCGCGCGATGCAGAATCAGTTTCCTTCTCAAGAGCAACCTTCTCGATTTCCAATTGCAAGATGCGACGTTGCACAATGTCAATCTCTGTGGGCAGCGAGTCAATCTCAATACGCAGCTTGCTTGCTGCTTCGTCCATTAGGTCAATTGCTTTATCTGGCAGGAATCGATTTGTGAGGTATCGGTTCGACAACACGGCTGCACTAACTAGTGCCGAGTCTTGAATTCGCACACCGTGATGCACTTCATAGCGTTCTTTCAAACCGCGCAAGATTGCAATGGTGTCAGCAACGGTCGGTTCGCCAACATAGACCTGTTGAAAACGACGCTCGAGAGCTGGGTCTTTCTCTACATACTTGCGGTATTCATCAAGAGTGGTTGCGCCAATCATGCGCAGTTCTCCACGCGCGAGCATCGGCTTGATCATGTTGCCCGCATCCATTGCGCCTTCAGCACCGCCAGCACCAACCATTGTGTGCAATTCATCAACGAACGTAATGACTTCACCTTCGGCATCAGTGATTTCTTTCAGAACTGCTTTGAAGCGCTCTTCAAATTCGCCGCGATATTTAGCGCCGGCCACCAATGAACTGATGTCAAGAGAGATCAAACGTTTCCCTTTAAGACCTTCAGGCACATCGCCGTCGGCAATTCGGCGGGCAAGTCCATCAACAATGGCGGTCTTACCAACCCCTGGTTCACCTATAAGTACGGGGTTGTTCTTAGTGCGACGAGACAGGACCTGAATCACTCGGCGAATTTCTTCGTCACGACCAATGACTGGGTCTATCTTTCCGTCTCGTGCTCGAGCAGTGAGATCAATGCCGTATTTCGCTAACGCTGCAAACTGTGATTCAGGATCTGGTGACGTGACTCGGTGTGAACCGCGTACCTCTTTCAAGGCTTGCAACATTTCCTCACTGCCAATGCCGATGCGTTGATTCATTGCAAGGACGAGGTGCTCAACAGAGACGTAGTCGTCCTTCAGGTCTTTGCGAGCTGAGTCCGCATTTGTTAGAACATTGGCAAGCTCGCGATTCATGCGCGGTTCTGCCCCACCTGTAGCGCGCGGGAGTTTGACCACAACTTCATCTGCCTTCGATTGCACCATGCCTGGTGCAATACCTAACTTCTGCAAGAACGCAGGGACAATAGTGTCAGTTTGTCCGGCCACTGCACTGAGTACGTGATCAACCGTGACTTCGGGATTACCCAGACTTCTTGCAGAATCGCTTGCTGCAGCAATCGCCTCTTGAGTCCTCGTTGTCCATTTCTTTGGGTCGATAGCCATAGTGGTATTTCCTTATCGGTCCGGATCAAAAATGCTGGGGCGCTCACCGAAGCGGGCCACTGCCTGTCGCAAAGGAACAAGGTTGCTGCGGCTGCGCGATTCAATTTCGGTGATGGCGTGCATGAGGCCCTGACGCAGTTGTTCCACTTCGCTGCGAAGGCGCACTACTTCTGCTTCCAAGGTCATGACATGACGAATACCTTCCAGATTCATACCTGTGGCTGCAAGTTCCGTGATGCGCAAAAGTCGCGCAATATCTGCATCGCTGTACCTGCGGTTGCCACCAGTCGTTCGTGCCGGAGTCAACAAGCCACGTCGTTCGTAGATGCGCAAGGTTTGAGGGTGCATGCCGGCAAGTTCGGCAGCCACGGAAATGACATAGAGGGCGCGTCGATCATCATTTGTCATGACGATGCTTCTGTCTGACGCGGTGAGGAAAGGACTTCACTGAGTTTTTCGATAGCAGCGCGTTCCACATCAGAGAGTTTTGTTGGCACGTCTACATCGACAGTGACAATGAGGTCACCGGCTTGTTTCGGTAGTTCAATGCCTTTGCCTTTCACACGGTGACGTGAGCCACTTTGTGTTCCGGCTTTCATGCGCAATGTCACTTCGCTGCCATCAAGTGTTGGCACTGCAATGGTTGCGCCCAACACTGCTTCAGTAAATGACACCGGAACTCGGGTTAACAAGTTCAAGCCTTCACGTGCAAATAACGGATGCGGTGCAACATTGCATTCCACAAACAAATCGCCAGCAGGACCACCGTTGCGGCCAGGAGTGCCCCGACCTTTCAGACGAATGCGTTGACCGTTGTCAACACCTGCAGGAATGCGTACGTTCACTTCGCGGGGTCGACGTTCAATTCCAGTTCCTCGACAGATGGAACACGGGTTTTCAATAATGATGCCATTGCCACTGCACGAACGACAAGGCTGCGAAAACGAAAACATGCCTTGGTTGTCTGCAGTCGAACCACGACCACCACACGCTGCGCATGTTTTTGGTGTTGTGCCTGCACGAGCGCCCGAACCGGAACATGATGAACATTGTGCATCTGCGGTGAGATGTAACGAAGTTGTGATGCCGTGAGCTGCATCTACAAAATCAAGCGTCAGTGTTGTTTCAATGTCTTGTCCGCGTTGTGGACCTGTTGATCCGCCACCGCCACGACGTCCGCCACCGGCACGACCAAACATTTGGCCAAGGATGTCGCCGAAACCATCACCGCCCATGTCGAAGCGAATGTTCTGGCCGCCTGCACCACCGCCGAATCCGCCCATTGGGCCAACGCGTCGTACTTCGTCGTACTCTGCTCGTTTTTTTTCATCTCCGACAACGTCGTATGCAGCTGAAATGTCTTTGAACTTCTCTTCTGCTGCTGCGTTGTCAGGGTTTGCATCAGGGTGATACTGGCGCGCAAGTCGCCGGTACGCCTTCGTGATGTCTTTGACAGTTGCGTCTTTCGACACGCCAAGTACTGCGTAATAGTCCTTCTCGTACCATTCGCGCTGTCCGGACATGTCTTATCCCCGCACCTTCACCATGGCAGCGCGCAACACGCGGCCCTTCCATTCGTATCCAGTGCGAAGCACTTCAACCACGATTGGTTCTCCGCCATCGCCTTCTTCATGAACAACAGCTTCTGAGGTAGTTGGGTCAAACGGCTTGTCTAAAAGATCAAGAGCTACAAGACCTTGCTTCACGAGAGCAGCCATGAGCGCCGACCAAATAGGTTCAACGCCATCTGCACCATGAGCAAAGGCTGCTTCACATGCATCAAGAACTGGCAACAACGAATCTGCGATACGACCTGTGGCCCTATCCACTTCGTCAGACATATTCGACGTGACGCGTTTTTTGTAATTTTCAAAATCAGCCTGCAAACGAAGCGCGATGTCTTTGAACTCATTACGTTCTTGGACAAGCGCGTCAATGTCGTGCTCGATGAGTTCTACTATCTCGGCGTCAATGGCGTCTTCTGGTTGATCAACATTGTCTTCTGACATGAATTACTGCTCATCTACAATTTCAGCATCAACGATGTCATCGTCGTTTGGTGCACCTTGTGCGCCTGATGCCGAAGTGCCTGCGGCTTCACTGTCGCGAGCTGCTGTTTCGTACAACTTCTGACTGAATTCCTGACTGGCTCCCATCAGTGTTTCCGTTGCTGCCTTGATGTCATCGATATTGTTGCCGGCAATAGCGGTTTTCAGAATTCCAAGCGGGCCTTCAACAGCTGCCTTTTCTTCTTCAGTTACTTTGTCGCCTTGATCTTTCAGAACTTTTTCAGTCTGGTACACAAGGGAGTCGGCGTTGTTGCGCACTTCTGCTTCTTCACGACGACGCTTGTCGTCTTCAGCGTGAGACTCTGCATCGCGAATCATCTCTTCGATTTTCTCTTTGCTGAGAGACGATGAACTTGTAATGGTCATTGACTGTTCTTTGCTTGTTGCGCGGTCCTTGGCCGACACATGCACAATTCCGTTTGCATCAATATCGAATGTGACTTCGATTTGTGGTGTACCGCGTTGAGCAGGAGGAAGGTCAACCAAGTTGAACTTGCCAAGTGACTGGTTGTAGCTAGCCATTTCCCGTTCGCCCTGAAGAACATTGATCTCTACTGATGGCTGATTGTCATCAGCAGTGGTGAACACTTCTGTACGGCGTGTCGGAATGGTTGTGTTGCGCTCGATGAGTTTTGTCATCACGCCGCCCTTGGTTTCAATTCCCAAAGACAACGGTGTGACGTCAAGCAGCAAGATGTCTTTGACATCGCCCTTCAACACTCCGGCTTGAACAGCTGCACCAATAGCAACTACTTCGTCTGGGTTCACAGACTTGTTTGGCTCTTTGCCGGTCATATTGAACACAAGTTCTTGCACTGCTGGCATACGAGTAGAACCACCAACCAAGATGACGTGGTCAATTTGGCTCTTGGTAAGACCTGCATCTTTAATTGCCTGATCAAATGCCACGCGGCAACGCTCAACAAGGTCTGCAGTCATTTCCTGAAACTTTGAACGAGTCAAAGATTCATCAAGGTGCAATGGGCCCTCTGCAGTTGCAGTAATGAATGGCAAGTTGATTTGGGTCTGTTGTGTTTGTGATAATTCGATTTTTGCTTTTTCAGCAGCTTCTTTCAAACGCTGAACAGCCATACGGTCTTGTGCAAGATCAATACCGTGCGCGCTCTTGAACTGTTGTGTCAACCAGTCAATGATGCGCTGATCCCAGTCGTCTCCACCAAGGTGCGTGTCACCGTGCGTGCTCTTTACTTCAAATACACCGTCGCCAATTTCAAGAACAGAAACGTCAAACGTTCCGCCACCAAGGTCGAATACCAAAATGGTCTCATCATGTGATGACTTGTCTAAGCCGTATGCAAGTGCAGCTGCAGTTGGTTCGTTGATGATGCGCAAAACATTCAAACCAGCGATAGCGCCTGCTTCTTTTGTTGCGGTGCGCTGAGCGTCATCGAAATATGCAGGAACAGTGATGACGGCATCTGTGACTGTGTCACCGAGATACGCCTCTGCATCACGCTTCAACTTCATCAGTGTGCGTGCGCTGATTTCCTGCGGTGTGTACTTCTTGCCATCAATGTCTTCTGAAGTCCAGGTAGTTCCCATCTGGCGCTTGATACTGCGAAATGTGCGATCAGGGTTAGTGATGGCTTGGCGCTTTGCCACTTCACCAACAAGAACTTCACCGGCCTTTGAAAAAGCAACGATGGACGGCGTGGTACGAGCGCCTTCTGAGTTGGGGATGACGACTGGTTCGCCAGCCTCAAGAACTGAAACGACTGAGTTGGTGGTTCCGAGGTCGATTCCGACTGCTTTTGCCATGGGGTTATGTCTCCTGTACTTGGTTCCGGCGAGACGCCGGATACGGGTGGGGTGTCTTCACAATAAGGGGTCTCTTAAGGGATACCAACCTCTGATATAGAAAAGTTGATACGAGGCGACTCAACATTTATCACATAGTGGAATTTCCCAGGATTCCATACAGATTTCCCTTGTGGCCTGGGCTCAGACCTACGATGAAGGTGTGCTCGGCAATCTCGTCCTCCTGCGCCACGGTCAAAGTACGTGGAATGAACTCAACCTCTTTACGGGCTGGCACGATGTGCCCCTTTCAGCCCAGGGCGAACGGGAAGCAGCCGCGGCAGGCCCCACCATGGCAGCCGCCGGCCTTGTTTTCGACGTGGCTCATACTTCTGTATTAACGCGCGCCGTCATGACCTGCCACCTGGCACTTTCTGGCATGGGCCAAGTGTGGTTGCCGGTGGAACGCCATTGGAAATGGAACGAGCGCCACTACGGCGCATTGCAGGGTCTCGACAAGGCCGCCACCACTGCCCTGCACGGCGAGGAACAAACAAAGATCTGGCGCCGCAGCTACGACATACCGCCACCACCCGTTGATGTGTCAAGCCCCGAACACCCAGCAAGTGATCCTCGGTATCGCCTTGTTAACCCAGCAGATTTGCCTGCCACAGAGTGCCTGAAAGATGTGGTCGAGCGAGTAGTGCCCCATTTTCACGCCACCGTTGTGCCGCAATTGCGCGCAGGTATGAACGTGTTAGTTGCGGCTCACGGCAATTCACTACGGGCTTTGGTCATGGCGCTTGAGAACATTTCTTCAGAAAACATTGCCGAATTGAACATCCCTACTGGGGTGCCCCGCCTCTACAAATTGTCAGACACCCTTGCCGTGAATGAGGTCACCTACCTCGGTGATGCCGAGAAAATCAAGGCAGCAACGGACGCTGTGGCGAACCAAGCAAACCCCAAATAGCTCCACTGCCATTTCGGTACTTTCAATAGAAGTACACTGTGTATATGACAAGTACTAAATCTAACGTCGACACCCTCCACAAGATCTCACTTTTTTCTGAGTGTTCCGCAAAAGAACTCGGACTCGTAGTCAAAAACTCCACTGAGCGTGTTCTCAAAGCGGGAACCATCATCATGGATCAGGGCCAAACTGGTCGTGAGGCATATGTCATTCTCGAAGGTTCTGCAACCATCAAGCGCAACGGCAAGAAGATTGGTACCGCAAAGGCCGGAACTGTTGTTGGTGAGTTGTCACTTCTTGACAATGGTCCTCGCACAGCTGCAGTGATTGCTGATACCGATGTCACATTGTTGGTTATCTCAGAGCGAGCCCTCAAAGGCGCTATCGACAACATCCCAGCTATCTCACGCAAGTTGCTCAAGGCTCTTGCTACGCGCGTTCGTGAACTCGACCGCGCACATTACGGCTGATACTCATCTGTTCGGGTGAATTACCCGACGAATCGAACTCTGTGGACCTTTGCCCACTAGCGTTGACTCTGTTATGAGCACCAACATTGCCTCTCCCACCGAGAAAACGCCAAAGCGTTTTCACCCGTACCAAATCTCCATTGCCATCGGCCTTGGCGTCGGTACTTTCGCTTTGTTCTCGGGCATCGTCCCACAGTTAACAAAGTGGCACGGAACTTCTGAAATGTCGCGTGAAGTGTTCGGAGGAATCCCCGGACCGATACAAGCTGCGTTCTACACAATTATTCCCGCAATGATCATTTGGGGTTCATTCAAATTTGCTGATCGCATGCGTAACTGGGAACGTGGCGCGCCAGACCGTCGTCGTACTACTCCGAAAAATGTAAAGCGTCGCCTAGCTGATTACCGCGCAGGTGTGTACATGCGCACCTTGTTGCGCGACAGCGCAGCAGGCCTGATGCACTCCATGATGTATTTCGGTTTCCTTGCTCTTCTCGGCGTCACCACAGTTCTTGAAGTTGACCATCAAATGCCAGAGTCACTGAAGTTCCTTCATGGCGGCGTCTACCAGGGCTATGTCATGTTCGGTGACTTTGCAGGTCTCGTGTTCACAATCGGTGTTCTATGGGCAATTATTCGCCGTTACGTACAACAGCCATACCGCATTCGCATTAAGACAAAGGCCGAGCACGGCATCATCCTTGGTTGCATGCTGCTCATTGGTCTGACCGGCTTTGGTGCAGAAATGTTCCGCATCGCCGTCAGCACTGCTGAAGGCAAAGACATGTCCTTCGAGGCTTGGTCATTTATTGGGTACCCACTGTCACAACTTGTTGACGGCGCATCACTGAACTCGCTCGAAAATTGGCACCTATCAATGTGGGTGTTGCATTCTGTTTCATTCGTCGGCTTCCTGGTGCTGCTTCCACTCACAATGTTGCGTCACATCTTCACATCACCGCTGAACATGTACCTCAAAGATCGTGATCGTCCAAAGGGCGCAATGCGCGCAATGCCAAACCTCACCGAGACTTCTCTTGAGACTTTTGGCGCTTCAGTCGTTGAAGACTTCACATGGAAGCAACTTCTTGATACTGACTCGTGCACCATGTGTGGTCGCTGCACCAGCGTGTGCCCTGCACATGCAACCGGCAAGTCACTTGACCCACGGGAAATCGTTTTGAAGACCGGTGAAGTCATGGCAGCCACTGCAGCACATGGTTCAGTTACTCCGCCATTGTCTATTGACTCGGAAATCAAGATTGGTGCGAACTCATTGTTCGAGCGCATCACATCAGAAGAAGTGTGGGCATGCACCACATGTCGCGCGTGTGATGAGATCTGCCCAGTCAATATTGAAATTCTCGACAAGATTCTCGACATGCGTCGTTACCTGACGCTCATGGAAAGTAATTTCCCTGCGGAACTCGGTAACGCATACCGCGCAATGGAAAACCAAGGCAACCCATGGGGTATGAACCAAGATGATCGTGCCGATTGGGCCAAGGACCTCAACGTTGATGTTGTAGACCCAGGCGCTGCATTCAACCACGAGTACTTGTACTGGGTTGGTTGTGCCGGCTCATTCGACGACAAGAACAAAAAAGTAACGCAGGCCATGGCCAAGTTGCTTGAGCGTGCTGACATTGATGTCGCAATTCTCGGACCAAGCGAAATGTGCACAGGCGACTCTGCACGTCGTTCAGGTAACGAGTACTTGTTCCAGATGCTCGCGCTTCCGAACATTGAAATGTTGAATGGTATGGGCGTGAAGAAAATCATCACACAGTGCCCTCATTGTTTCAACACATTGAAGAACGAGTACCCACAATTGGGTGGCAACTACGAAGTTGTTCACCACAGTGAGTTCCTCGAACACCTCATTGACACTGGCAAGCTTGATATCCGCAATGCATCTCTCGAAGACCGCATCACGTATCACGACTCGTGCTACCTCGGTCGCCATAACGACGTGTACTTGGCCCCTCGCAAAATTGTTGGCTCTATCAAGGGCGTACAAATTGTTGAGATGCCACGCAACGGAACACAAGGAATGTGTTGCGGCGCTGGTGGTGCTCGCATGTGGATGGAAGAGTCAATCGGCACCAAGGTGAACGATGAGCGTGCACAAGAAGCAATCAGCACTGGTGCAACTCGTGTTGCTACAGCGTGCCCATTCTGTTACATCATGATGGACGACGGGGTAAAGGCTGCCGGCAAGGAAGAGACCGACGTGAAGGTTGCTGACATTGCAATCCACTTGCTCGATGCTTTGGAAAACGGCGAGCGCAATCTGGCTAACCAGAACGCACCACTCGCAACTAGCGCTGGCGAATAACTACTTCCCTATTTAGGGGGAACGTACGTCGACAAGAAATTACCCAGGCGGCCAATGGCCTCTGTTAAATCTTTCGCCCACGGCAACGTGACAATGCGTAAATGATCTGTGCTCGGCCAGTTAAAGCCTGAGCCTTGCACTACTAACACGTGTTCTGCACGCAAGAAATCAAGCACGAACTGGCGATCATCTTTGATGGGGTACATCTCTTGATCAATTTTCGGAAACACATACAGTGCGCCTTTGGGTTCCACCACACTGACACCCGGAATCGCCCGTAGCGCAGTAACAGCAGCATCTCGTTGCGCGAGCAAGCGCCCACCCGGCAGCAATAAATCTTCAATACTCTGACGGCCACCCAATGCAGTTTGAATTGCATGTTGTGCCGGCACGTTTGCGCACAGGCGCATGTTGGTCAGCATCTGAATACCTTCGATGTAACTAGCAGCATGCTTGCGCGGGCCAGTGAGCACCATCCAGCCAGAGCGAAACCCCGCAAGGCGATACGCCTTTGATAATCCGCTGAAGGTAAAGACAAGGCAGTCGGGCGCAACCGCAGCAAACGTGTGATGCACAGCGTCTCCGTACAAAATCTTGTCGTAAATTTCATCAGCAAATACAATGAGGTTGTGTTCAATTGCCAAGTCGGCAATATCACGCAAGATCTTCTTGCTGTACACAGCGCCTGTTGGGTTGTTTGGGTTGATAACAACAATGGCGCGAGTCTTTTTCGTGATCTTTGAACGAATGTCATCAAGATTCGGATTCCACTCGTTGTCT
>Ga0209443_1001077_pt1 | contig 17645 bp, 20 predicted proteins | sample LauGreBMM110DCMD_2_FD_187571 | JGI IMG/M metagenome (GOLD analysis project Ga0209443, IMG submission 187571) | Freshwater lake microbial communities from Lake Michigan, USA - Su13.BD.MM110.DCMD (SPAdes) (version 2) | ecosystem: Environmental > Aquatic > Freshwater > Lake | place: Lake Michigan... | reverse complement strand
AGAAATGAGAGAAAACTTTAATGATTTTTATGAAAAATTTACAAAAGTTCAAACAGAGATAGAAAAATTAAATATTTTAATGAAAGAAACAAAGAGACAAGGAGCCGCGAATATAGAATATAAAGTAAAAAAATTATTAGATGATATGAAATTTGAAGAGAGACAATTAAATAAAAATAGAAGAGTATTTTATAATAGGTTAAAAGCGTTGGATTTAATTGAAGAATAAAAAGAATAAAAAGAATAAAAAGAATAAAAAGAATAAAAATAGAATAAAAATAGAATAAAAATAGAATAAAAGGAATAAAAAGAACAATAACAAAAATAATAAAAAGAATAATATATGAATCTACCAAAAAGTATAAAAAGTTTATTAACTGAAGAAAATAAAACAATTTTAATAGGGTTATTAACGATACTAGTATTATTATGGTTAGTTTTATATTTAATCCCAGAATTATTTGTTTCTCTCTTTAATACATTTTTAGGAATTTTAATATTACTTGTTACTGTTAGCTTAGTGTTAATGTATAATCTAAGCTATGGAATAATATTGGGTATATCATTAATAATAATTTATAGATTCTCTCATTTATCAAAAACAAAAGAAGGATTTGTATGGTCGAACAATTCAACCCAAGATTTTTTATTAATACAAAATACTATAAATCCCAAAGTAGTTTTTGATGTAGATATGATACAGCGAAGTCAAGCGAGTCAAGAAGAGGTAGATTATTTTAATAGATATGAAATGTGGCCATGGTCAGAAGATGTAATAAATTTATACAAAGAAGCCGTAAAAAGTAATCCTTACATAAGAACTTATTCAGGTGATTCAATCAATCATGCAAGAAAAATATATAATCAGGCGGCAATTTTAAAAATTCTCTCATACCAAACAAAAGAAGGTGCTTTTTTACTGAGTGGAGTACTAATAACAGATCCATTAGGAAATCCAATGGAAGATTTGCCAAGTGGTTTTGGTGAGTTTGGTTATAAATCAGGATTAATAGGTAATTTAAGCGATGTAATAAAATGTAATTCAAATGATAATCCCACATTAGAGAGAATAACTTATACAGGTAAAGGAGGTATATTTGGTGAACAAACCTTAAAAAAAACACACGTAGATTATAATAATTTAGAAAATATAATTCCAGGTTTTACTTTTACAAATGAGCCGTGTAATCCATGTGGAGTATTAAAAGAACAATCAGATTATTCATGTCCGTTTAAGTTAAAAGTAAAAAATAACTCCTTTATAAGCTCAGTTTGGCAGTATTTATGGAATATAGATGATCCTTTAATATTATAATGCGATAATATTACAATAATATTACAATAATATTACAATAATATTACAATAATATTACAATAATATTACAATAATATTACAACATGATAATATTACACCATGATAATATTACACCATGATAATATAATTGTATATAATTGTATAATATTTATAAAATATTTATAATAAATTATAGATTTATTATAAAATGAATGATATTCAAAAGAGAATTTTATTATTTTTAATTGGTTGTATAGGCGTGCGTTCTTTATTTGTTATTATTGCCAAAAACATAAGCAGTAAATATTTACCAATTTTAGGATACTTAGCTTTATTACCTGCTATTGGGTTTACGTATATATTTATAACTGGTTCAAGACAAACAGGAGCAGAAGTGTTTGGAAAAAAAATATGGTGGAATAAATTAAGACCTATTCATGCTTTATTATACGGATTATTTGCTTATAATGCTATAACAGGTAACAAAGGAGCTTGGGTTTATTTACTTATTGATGTTGTTATAGGTTTATTAAGTTTTTTGATATATCATTACATTAATAATGATTTTAATATTAAATTATAAATATGATTGAGTTTCTTCATCAGACTCACTATCAGGTAAGACACTAACATCGCGCATTAATCGAGTAGCCGTGGGTGTAAGGTAAGGAGTGTCGGCAAAATCTGAAATATTATGAATTAATTTAATAGGAGAAAGAGAAAGAGAAAGAGAAAGGTTATCATCATTATCATTATCATTATCATTATTATCATTATTATCATTATTAAAGTTATTAAAGTTATCAAAGTTATCAAAGTTATCAAATATACTTACCTTACGATGTCTACGAAGTACTGGTGGGCCAGGAAACCCTGATGTATTTTGAAAACTATTTATATTTGAATCTAAATCTGATCTGTCATCTCTAGGTGTATTACTGACGGTATAACATCTTTGTGTACCTTGCGAGGTCTGTCTAGCACAAGAATACATAGCTCCATATTTGGTACCAATCGTGCTATAAGAAATGTAAATATCATCGCATAAATTTTTAAGAAATTTATCATCCATTAATCCATTGTCGTTCATATATTTTTTCATTTCCTCGATGAATTCGCGCAAAGTATGTTTAAAAGATTTCTCTTGATCTTTAATCAACCCGACTGTTTTATTTAAATCAGTATGATCATCGAAACCCATAGAATTTTTCTTATTAAATAATTCATTTTTAGTGATCTGAATTTTATTAGCCTCAAATAACAGTTGAAGCGTTCTTTGTCTATATATATACTTAATGTGATCAACATTCGGGTCATATAATTTGCTAACTAAAATTTTATTCTCTTCTAGCAAATGGTTACAATCAATCATCACTTCACATTCATCCGGTGTAGTAGAAATAAGATGATAAATTTTATTAGCCTCGCTGACGATATCACCAACAAATAAGGTCTCGCTCCAACAGTTATTTTTATAATCATAAATGAATCCATTTTCAACATGGATGCTTACATTTTCCAAATGTTTATAAAGAGCACTATGAAGAATTTCTCCATAAACAAGACCAGCTTTTTCAAGCACATCAACAAAATGATACGAACTATTTTTATGATTGCTGATGTAATTGAGAAGTGATGCGTCGTGATCTAGACCAAACCCAATGAAAGCATTGAAAATATTATCATCCACAATATTTTTAAGAATGTCTTTATTTTTATTACCAAAAGTAGCCTCGCCATCAGTCATAAATATATGACTAATTACATTATCAGGCCACTTAATTTTAATCTGAGAAATGTATTCAGTAGATTTTGTCAAAGCGTTCTCGATATCAGTACTACCTGCTGGACGAATTTTTTCAATTTTTAACAGAATATTATTTATATTTTCATATGTGATTTGTGTTCTCTCAACAATAGTATTAAAACCATCATCGAACGCAAAAACAGTTATATGTAATTTTATATTAGGATTATCGTTGAAATAACAAACCATATTTTTTAAAGTGTGGCAGATATGTGAACTCTTGCTTCTACCATCAGAACATATATCTGACATAGAACCAGAGCAGTCGACGACAAAAACAAAGTCTTGCTCTTTTTCTGAAACACAAGTAGATATAGCATTTAACTTAAGTATTCCAAAGTTAAATTCAGTAGATTGAAATGGATGTTGAACAAACTTAGAATCCATATTCTTGCTCTCAAAACTAGAATAAATATCTTTAAATAATGTATGCTGAGACATGGTGTTTATATGATTAATATACTTATTGTTTATATTAGTTTAATTCAATTATTTTAATAATTCGATAAAACACTTATTCAAATAAATAATTAAATAATTAAATAATTAGTAAACCTAGTTTTCAATATTAAAATAAAAAAATTGAAATGCTTTTTAAAGTCTAAAAAAACAATAGATTTAATATCAAAAACCGCTCAAAGCAAATCAATTTAAAGCAATCAAATCAAAATGAATTATAACTTAGCCCCTGTTATCCGTATTCGTAGCATAAATGCTGGCAGTCTTGTTAATCCGTTAATGGATAGTAACTCAATAATAGGTGTATTACAACAGTTTATATCGCTAATGTTTCATAATGGAGGTATTGGCTCCGTAAGCAAAGTAACGCTTAACTATATAAAGCCCAACGCTAAAATGGCAAGACTGTTTGAGTTAAGTGAACCTTCCGACAGGTATTATTCAGCGACTGTTCACTTTCATTATTTGTACGATACGCCTCAAACGTGGGCTATTATGAACCATTTTGAACAAGAAAATCAAAGGCGTCAAAAATATGTCTATAACTTACACCAGTTTAATCCGTGTGGTTATAGTATTTGGGTAAATGCTGGCGTAGGATACTTATTGCTCGACAAGTGTTATCGCGCAGAGAATACTTCCATAATGAGTATCGATCAGGTTGCTACCGGTTGTTATGCTTTAGAAAACAATGTAAACAAACTAAAGCACGAAACGCACAAAACGCGCAAAACTGTCGGACACTTTCATGCAACAACTACATCCCAAATTATGGGTATTGAGTGTAAATTAAAGGACTTATCCGTCATTAAAAATAGTGTATCAAACTGCCAAACACTTGCGTTGGATACTCAAGCCCTTGTTATTACTCTATCAAAACAAATAGCGCAGGACAAAGAGACGATTACAAGGCAAGAAGATCTCATACAGCATCACGCAAAAACAATCAATGATCTAGTTTTTAGGAGAGGATAAATAAAAAAAACCGTAATTTAATTTTAAATTTTAAATAATTTTAAAAGTGAGGTCACTTGACCAATACCTTTTTTACACGCTACAATCTTTAATAAAATCATTAAAGACTTCTTCAATGTATTCACTTGCCGAAAAATAATCTTTAAATGATGTAGTGTATTGAAATCTGGTGTTTTTAATAGGAATACTAACACATATTTTGAGTTGCTCAATTTTAATTTCAAAATATTCCGTCTCATAACCAAGTCTAGTGTAGCAAATCCAATTACTCTCATTTTTTGTAAAATGCCATCCATTTGTTTTAAACATTGTATCAAGTATAAAGAACCCTTTATTTACAAGCTCATTAGTTTCAATTTTGTATTCATTCGACAACATATTCGTATTCATTATATTATAGATAAATCTTTAAATGAATTTACGAAATAAATTAATAAAATAAAATTAATAAAATAAAATTAATAAAATAAATTAATAAAATTAATAAAATAAATTAATAAAATAAATAAATAAAAAAACTTAAAAAAATAATAATAAAAATATTATAATGAATGATAATGAAAGCCTTGACTCGAAAGTTTCTTCAAAAAATCTAAAAAACACAGATACCACGTCAGCTCCCGAATCAGAGGTAGAACCTGCCCAAAAAGAAATAAAATTAGTCGATATTCCAGTTACAGATGAAAATGTATCTTTAAATTTAATGGTTAATTTTTTGTCATTGGCTCAAAAGAGAGGTGTATTTTCACTTGATGAATCAGCTAAAATTTGGGAATGTATTAAAATGTTTCATAAATAAGTTATAAATTTTTGAATAAAAAATTTATAATGTTTTAACAAAATTATAATGTTTTAACAAAAATAAAAGTATTTTAATTTTATAAACTCTATAAAATTAAAAATACGCTTTGACTAGGAATCGAACCTAGGTTGGTCGGTCACAGCATTTACCGTAAGAAAAATGTAACAGCCGACTATTTTACCATTAAATTATCGAAGCATTTTGGTTGCTATTTCCGTACAGCAATATATAATAGAATAATAGGTCTTACCGGGACTCGAACCCAGGTTAGAGGATTCAAAGTCCTCGGTGCTAACCACTACACTATAAGACCGTCGCGGTTTCCTTTTAAAACAAATCATTTATTCTACAGATGAATGTAAAATATAATAATTTATCAATTACATATGAAATTATTTACTAGATTTGTATAATTCATATAATTCTTTTTGCTGTGATGGAAACCATTAAAAAAAATCGTCGTTTGGTTTAAAGTGCTGTTATGGTTTCAATTACTGTATCACTTCAGTAATTTTAATGAGGGCCCTCAATACAAGAAACCTTTGGTTGAAATCCTATATTACAAATATAGGTATAAAAATCTAATGAAAGAAATTTTATAAACCACTTGTGACATTTTTGATTTTGTTTTTGCTGTACGGATACTCAACACACTATAAATACTGTATCCCTCAACATACTAAGCTAAATTGTCTTTAACCTATTTAACCTATTTAATATAAATGCACGAAGAGGGGTTCGAACCCTCGCATCTTACGATAGTGGGTCTTAAGTCCACCGCCTTGGACCACTCGGCCATCCGTGCCTTAGTTTGCTAGTTCCTTTGTTATTAAAACGTTGAATGCTGTAAGGAACTATATTATATTATTTAAATTTGCTCATACTGGGAGTTGAACCCAGGATGCAGGCTTATAAGACCTATGTGATAACCGTTTCACTATATGAGCTCATATATAAAATATGATATATAAATATAAAATATATAAATAAAATATAAAAAAATTGGACTTAGAGGGTTTCGATCCCCCTACCTCACGCATGCTAAGCGTGCGATCTACCAATTGATCTATAAGCCCAAAATACTGACATCATAAAAGCCGATCCATATTTTTGTAAAAAATTGCTGTAAGATGTCAACTCCTAGTTACCTAAAATAAAACAGTAAAACAATATATTAGTATAACATATAAAAATAAAATATAAAAATAATAGATAAAACTTACCTGTAAAAGCTGTGTTTTAAAATAAATTGCTGTTTCCTTTATTAAAAATTTTATTTTGATAAATTGCTGTAAGGAAATTGTTATTAACGGCCACTCTTTGACATAGTATACTTACTAAAAGTCTTTAAGTTGTTTATATAAAAATATTATATTATATAAATGCTCTCAAATTATCTAATAGCTCCATCTCTAAATTCTTTATTCATAACTGGGCTACTTATTTTAGCAATTTTTATTATTATAATAACAGATATGAATAAAGTAATGAAATTTAATAATTATCAAAAAATTATGCTCCTCTCTATAATCACAATAGCAATCGGAATTCATGGACTAATTCACTTAGGAGTTGAAACCGCGTATAATTTTAATCCTTATAAATGGATCTAACACCTAAAAGCGAACGCAATAATACCAACCGCAATTATTCCCAATAATATTCCCATATGATAATTATAAGACATCTCTCTATACATAAGTAACCAAGATTTAACTTGTTCGGGACTATTCATATGATTTAACATCCAATCTGATTTTGGAGATAATGTATAATATAAATAATTTGTCAAGAAACACGTAGACATTACAGTACAAACTAAAGAGAATGAGTTCATATTCTTTTTAATTTTCAAGTTATAAAAGATGATAAAGAGAGAAATAATAACACCTAGAGTATATCCATATAGACTAATTTTCATTCTCTCGTTGGATATTTTATCATACCTTTTTTGTAAATCACTTGGCAACTTTTCTTTATAGTGTTTGACAATTTCGCTTTTATTAGTCATATTATAAAAATAAATCATTCCAACAATAAATACAGTAGATATCATACAGCTTATAACACATGGCATTTATAATTACAGTTTATTTAAAAAGGAATAACAAATAACAAATAACAAAGAATAAAAAATAACAAAAAATAACAAAAAATAAAAAATATGTATAATGTAAATGAATTATTTTGACATTTATATTAGTGTTATTTTTATCATAAAGATAGGATTTATTATCATGTCATTAAATCATCTTCATCTTAAATTTAAAGGAAAAGAAAATTCAGAAGAAGACAAGAAAGTTATATATTGGAGAAACAGATTCGATTTTATATTTACATTTTTAATGGCTTTATTATTAATTTATTTATTTAATCCTAGAACAAGAGTTGTATTGATTGATAGCGAAACAAAAACATTATTATATTTATTTGGAGTTTTATTAATAATTAAGGCTGATTGGGGAACATTTTTTAAGGAAACCAAATGGTTTAAATTTGTTCAAAAAATATTTAAATAAAATAATTCTAACTCTAATTCTAACTCTAATTCTAACTCTAATTCTAACTCTAATTCTAACTCTAAATCTTTACATACGCTTCCTCTGAGCTAAATACCCTGCGGAACTTCTACCCACCATTCCAACATCAGTATGCGGCTTATAAATAAATGTTCCTTTACTAGTAGTATAACAAAGATTACTAGAGCAACCATTATACATTTTATTATAATCTAAAAAAGTAGTATCAAACATAGTCTTGAAATTAGTAGATTTATTTAGTCTTCCAGAAGGATAAGCAGTAATATTGGAAGTAGCTGATGACATTATAATATTAGTTTATATAATTAATATTATAAATATTATAACTGTTATAACTGTTATAAATATTATAATTTATTTTCTACCGCATGATCCACACCCAGGTTGAACATTATGAATGCGACTAATGATAGGCGCAGTTAAAGCACTACTAGGAGCAGGAACTCTTGGTGTACCCATAGGGGACATATTTACATTTTTAGGTTGATATTGAATGGGATTACCATTAGAAATAAACATACTAATTTTTTGTGGCATATTATAAATAATATAAATATTATAATTATAAATTGTTATATAAATTGTTATATAAATTGTTATATAAATTGTTATATAAATTGTTATATAAATTGTTATAATTATAAATTGTTATAATTATAAATTGTTATAATTATAAATTGTTATAAATATAAATACAAATATATTTACTAAAGTATTTTGTACTAAAATAATATAATTTCTGGATAAAGACATGATTTATTAAAAGCGTCATCATCTGTAAATCCATTAGAATAAATAATACCGTTACTTGCTGTTTCATTACAATTACATGGAAAATATATTTTTAATTGATTTACGTCAGTAACCGTTTGAATAGTTCCATCATCAAATTGAATTATATAAACATCATTGATAACGTCAAGTACTACTGCTCTGGTAAAAAAATCATTACCTTCTTCTACAGCATAAACATATGTGCCAACACTAAATCCATAATTTTCCGCTGGATATGGCTGCCATAGTGGATCATTGTAAATTTGTATATCTTGATTCAAGTCAAGAGCTTTATTTTCAATAGGACAATCGCAGCTAGTAACAATATTTGTTTTAATAGTTTTGCCACCATAAACTGGAAAAGCTGGGTTAAAGGGAATTGGGCTGCCAAATGTTGGAGGAACAACTCCACGTCTTAATGGTCCTTTTCCTTTCAGTCTATTCAAGTATCTATCATAAGAATTATGTTTAATATCGCATCCAACCCCTCCAGGAGCTTGGCAACCAGGACGACTAGATGTAACAGATGTATGTCTTCTATTCATACTTGAGTTACTTCCGGTCGGAATAATACCAGTTTGAACACTTGGGACAGGTCTATCACTCATTTGGTTCCAACAAACACCATAAGTTGCTTTTGTTGGTTGCCTATATGCTGTTAATGGTCCTAAATTTGAAGTATACAGAGAAGAATCCACGCGAACCGTGTTTTGAATAAGTTTTAATCTTTGATATTGATTTGCCGGTGTATTACTGGTTAAATTTGTATCACAGTTTCTCAATCTATAATAGTAAGGAGGTAATCCAAATAATTTACTTTGATTATTATATACTATTGCTGTTTTTGAAAATGAAGTCATAATATATATATAAAAAGGTATTATATTATTTTTATAAATAAAATTGATCTTAAATAATACAAATAATGGATAATAAACTTAGAATAATGAATAATATTCCAAATAAAATTAAACAGCCATCGCAATGTTGTTTTCATTGCGGAAAAACATACAAAAAACGACCAAATTTGGATAAACATATTATTTTGTGCGAATTATTACACACTAGTAGAAAAAATTCTGAAGAAGAAGAAGAAGTACCATCGCAAAAAAAAATGTATAAAATGTTGTTAGAAATAGCTCAAAAATATAGCAAATTGGAGGAAAAAGTAGATGAAATCGGTAAGTGGGTTATCAAAAAAAAGAAGAAAATCAATGTGGTTGAGTGGCTTAATGAAAATATCAAACCGGAAATATTATTTGAAAAATTATCAGAAAAAATTATAATTTGTGATGAAGACATAAACTATCTTATTAAAAACCCATTTCAGGATACGTTAAATGAAATATTTTCAAGAACAATTTACAGCATAACTAGTGAAAATGAATACCCAATATTTGCGTTTGTTCAAAAAGCCAATATATTTTATGTTTATGATAAAATAGAAGATAATATAGAATGGCAAGAGCTTAGTAGAGAGAAACTTATTAAGTTTTTAAATAAAATTCATATAAAATTGGCAAAATATTTATATGATTGGAAAAAAAATTATATAAATGAAATAAGAGATAGCGATAGTTTTGCAACGACATGTGATAAAACACTGGTTAAATTAATGAGTATAGAATTTAAACAAGATACCATTTTTAATAAAGCTAGAAGTCAAATGTATAATAAAATGAAAACAGATATGAAAGCGTTAGTCGAGTATGAATTTGAGTTTTAACGATGTTTTAACGATGTTTTACAGATATTGTCTTCTTACCTTTACTATTATTACCTTTTCTAGATGTATGACTTTTTCTAGTCTTACCCTTTCTATTCTTACCTTTTCTAGTCTTTTTATATTTGCCACCACTTATAATACACTCAGTATCACCATCAGCACATATCTTTCTTTTTTTATTGAGCTGTAAAAACTCAACTAATTTTATAGCACTACCAGACGATTTATCATAAAATAAATTAAACGCTTCTTGAAGTTTTGATTGATTTGTTGGTGGACTTGTATTACACCATGTAGGTATAACAGGATTAATAGGTATTCCTCTTTGACAATTAATATTCGAAAAAATACTTGTTATAAAACTAGTACAATTAATATAACTATCTGATAATAGGTTATTCGAAATTGTAAAATATTTTTGAGGTAATCCAGTTAAAAAATTTTGAGTTATTAAAATATGACTATTATCGTCTGGATCAATAATACATTTACTAGTAAGACGACTAGCGGATGAAATATATTTTCGTATATTATTTAAATGAATATTGGTTAAAATTCCTATATCAACAATTCTATTATCTTTACTAACATCTAAAAGATAATCTGGTGTGTATAACGATGAAATTCCAGCATGTAATCCTAGTGGTACTTTCAAGCTAGATTCTAAATCTGATGTTTTTACATTAAAATTCGTATTTTTTTCAGTTTCACCATAATACCCAAGACCAATAGTATATGTTTGACTATTACATAAAATAAATAATGTTAAATGAATACCTCTTTGTGCTCCAATAACTACTACAAAATAAAGAGGAATATCATCTGACGAAAAAGTACTATCATAAATACCGCGTAAATCTTCAAAATTGGTTACAGCATTGTAAATTTCGTCTCTTATACCAAAATGATTACCCTTTACAAAATCAAATCGACCATAGTAATTATTTACGATTTCTCTATAATAATCAGGATTAAGTATTTTTTTATTAAAACTATCCAGATTCATAATAGAAAGCATAATATTATTTTTAGTTTTTGGTATATTATATCCAATCCTAAATACATCGTCAGATATACTATTAAAAGAATCAATCTTTATAACAGGTAAAATTTGTTTTGTTGTATTAAATAAATCAAACCATGTATTTAATTCTCTATTTTTTACCAATACATTTGTTTTCTCATAATCAAAGGGCTGAGTAGAAGACGCATTTTTCTGAAGAATATCTAAATAAGATGGATTGTATTTTGCTTTACTAGCTTCAGAATATAGATTTTTAATTTGTATTTATGATAATTCTGGAAAAGAAAGTGTTAACTTTTGAATTGCGCTAACACTATTATCACTATTATAATTATTATCATTAGGCGGTAAAAACAGATTTTCAGGGCTTAATAAAAAAAAAGATTGTAATATTAATTTGGATTGTTCAATAATACCAGTATCTATTTGTTTTTGTTTTGAAAAATTCATATATATTATAAATAATAAATTAATAATAATAAGGCTTAAAATATAAAATAATATAAGCATTAACATTTATCTTTATATTTAACAATCAAAACTAATTGATATATCATTGTGAGATACTTTATTTCCATCTTGAACATCTTCACCTAATACATTTTTCATTGCTTCAAATAATAATCTTTCTTCCAAAATAGTAAACGACATATAGTATGAATATGGTACTAAATATCCTCTGCTCCATCTTAATTGTTTAATTTTTTCGTTCGGATCGCAATGTACATTTTTTATATTTGTTACATCTGAAAATTTAATCTGAAACCCGCCTTCAGCTCTATCCAAAGGCTCCAACGGTTCATCATAGGTAGATTTATTAGAATTATAATATTCTAATATTTTAGTAATTGACTCATTCTCAATACATTTAACTAATACTTTTATAGTCATATTTTTAGTAGATTGAATATATCATGTATTTATTTTATATATTCAATTTTATTTTTAAGTTTGAGGCGGAGTGGGAGCTTTACACCATTTAAATGGTCCTACTCCATAACACACTAAATTATCCCATTGTCCTGTTTTCCAATTATATTGTTTTTTACCAGTTTGTCTAGAAAGATCAATACCTCCAATATTAATTCCCTGGTCAAATAAAAACCCACCTTTTTTATTTCTATTTTTTCTTGTTTTTTTAAAATTTCTTCTTGTTTTTTTATGATGTCTACTAAGTTTACTAATTTTCCTTTTTGAAAAAGACTTATTCATATATATTTAAAAATATTAAATTATTATGCCACGATATTTTTAAACAGTAATAAAAGAAGGATCCATACTTATTCCGCAAATTCCCGCATCATTGGTGCTGTCAGAACGTGAGATTTTAACATAACCATTATCACCCCAAGTTGTGCTCCAGCTGTTTTTAACTAACCAATACTTTTGGTTGTTTTCCTCTCCATAACCAACAATGAGAACACCATGATCCAACGTAGTTCCACAGCTGGTAGAGTCCAAAATACCACTAGTATAAGACTGGAAATAACGGGTATCCGCTTCAATAGCAATAGAAACAGGTTGTTGCGCAACAGCAGCCTTCAACGACACTTGGTCGTTAGGTTTAACATCAGAACAAGACGTGAATGTAGCAACAGCGGAGCATTTTTGGCAACTACCATCCTTAGCAGTATAAGGATAAGAAGCTAAAGCGCATTGTCCATGTTCAATAAGATATTTATCAGCACCTTCCATTTGACCTCCAGAGCATCCATGACTTCCATAAGACATACCAGTAGCACAATCGACCAATTGTTGCTCAGATAAATCAATAAGTTGTCCCTTAGCGATAGCCCAAGCACCTTCAGAAGCTCCTGTAGATGAAAATGTCCAGCAAGAGCCGCATTGTCCCTGATCTTTAACAGAAGTCACTGCTCCTTTAGTTCTCCAATCGATAGACGCAGGAGCGCCTTCAGCACTACTAGAAAAAGTCTTACAGCCATAACTGCCAACTTCCACCTTTAATCCACCCACAAATTGCTCCTTGAATTCCTTAGGAGTTAAATCAGTGAATTGATTAATACCCATAGTGAAGTTTTGTGTACGATCTAAATTATGGGTAATAATATTGCGAATATTGGCACGGAAAATTTGAAAACGGGTTTCTAATTCTTGTAAATTTTCATATTTTTTGCTAAACCTTTCTTGGAAATTACTGAATTGATTCCATTCATCGCTTTCATCTAAGGAATATGTAATTTTTCTGCTGCGAAGATTATTTTCAGCACCAAAAACATTATAAAATGAGGCAATTAAAAAGAATAGTTTGAACATTTTTTATATAGTTAATTCATATATTTATTTTTAATATGTTTTTTAATATTATATTTTTAAAATATAATATGTTTAAGTTACAATACGTCAACTATTCTTTATAAATAGGTTGCTTTAAATTCATCTGGGGTCATAAGAGGCACTCCAATTTTTCTTGCGTCTCCTGCTTTTCCAGTATCCTCGTTTTTATCTTTCACTAAAACTACAAAGGTATTTTTTGAAACACTAGATCCTAACTTAGCCCCTACAGTCTTCAAAGTATCTTGAATGAAATCATCTCTGAAACCAGTCATAACAATAATTTTACCAAATAAAGGGTTCAATACATCGACATTCTTTTTTTCAATACTTTTCGATAACTTATTTACAAGACCAGATTGTTGAATAAATTGAATAAATTCAGGTATTCTCTCTACAAAAGCCTCCGCTGACTTTTCAGCCATCCCTTTAATTGAAGAAATTTTGGTAATCTTTTGAATAGTAGATTCATTTGTTAATAAAACGTTTGAATATCCTTCCATTATGAGCTCTAATTTCTTTTCACTAAACCCTCTACCAAATATATTAGAAGATGACATAATAGTTATGAGAGAAGATTCGTCGATTTTCTCTCTAATACCATTGTACAACTTGGCAGCTGTTTTATCTTTAAATCCTTCTACTTCAAGAAAATTGCTTATGGTCATTTTAAGAATATCCGGAACCGTGTCAAACCCCGCTTGAATAATTCTTGCAACATTTCCAGAACTCAACCCTTCTACTCCAATACCTCTAAAGAATCCAGTAATAACCTTCTCTTTAACAGTTTCGTCAAATTCAATATCTTCTAATAAAACATCGATATGCGTATTATTCCATTTATATGGAACCGAAGGCATTTTGGCATGCTCAGCTGGAACTACCACTTTACGAATATGAGGTATAACATCACCGCTACGAATAAGCTCAATAATAGCTCCAATACCGACCTTATTTTCATTAATAAAGGATCCATTAAATCCAGTAGCATATTCAATACGAACTCCGCCAAGAGTAATAGGTTCAATTTGAACACGAGGCTTTAAATACCCATCTTTACTTGGCGTCCAAATAACATCAACCACTTTTGCCTCTGCTATTTGATCCGATAAAACCATTTTAAAAGCAAATGCGTGCTCAGGATTTCCAGATTTTCGCTCATATACAGCATCATTTGTAACAATGACGCCATCTATTTCATACATATAATTATGACGCAATTCAATAAGCGTTTTCGATAATAATTCGTTTGTCAAATTATTTTCTATTTTATATAAAACTCGCTCTACATCAAGTGTCCCAAGAAACTCCATTTGTAGCGAAGACTCAAATATAGGTTTAATAACTTCATACGCAACAAAGCTTAGATCTTTTACAGCTTCATTGATAGTCTTGTGATTTATAATACCGGCGACCATATTTCTAGGATTAGCAAATACAGATTTATATTTTGAAACGAATACACCTTTTTGGATGATAATTTCCCCTCTAATAACAATATTTTTTGTTTTTGGCAGACGTAAATGTGGTATAAGATGGCTAATATCTTGACCAATTATTCCATCTCCTCTTGTATATAATTTCGGAACAGACCCCTCAGTTGTATAAAGCCCACTTACGCCGTCTAATTTACAGGATAATACATAAGACCCGCTATATTTTTTCACCCAATTTGTCAAAGCACATGTATCTGGTTTTATTTTATCCATAGAAGCCATTTTGTAGGGTAATGTTACCTTATTTCTCTTAATTGGCGCGCCAATTTCCTTAATCGCTTGATTGTTAGGATATTTATTTTCAATAAAATCCTTTACAATATCATATTCACTATCAGTCATAAGTGCTTCTTTGTTATAATAAGCTTTGGTGGTTTCTCTTAAAAAGGAAGATAATTGATTTTCATTTAATTGTTCAAGAATTTTAATTCCGTTTTTTTTTAAACCGTTAACAATACATTTGACTATTTCATTGTTTTTCTTATTTATATTTTCGTCTTCATTATCGCTTTCAATAATAAGTTTTTTTTGTTTTTGGGGCTTTTTTTTAAGACCTTGTTTAAGACTTTGATTTTTTAGACTTTGTTTAAGACTTTGATTTTTAGTTTTTTTAATTAATAATAAATTATCCTTTTCAGAATCATCACTTTCAATTGATAAATTAGAAATCGAATTAGAAATAGACATAACATTAGAATTAGAAATTAAATTATTTTTAAGTACAATCGCACGACCATCAATGCGCTCTTCAGGTGTTTTGTATTCCATATTTAAATAATCGAATATATCCTTTTCATTTATAAAGGTTGAATGGACTTTTTCTCCCTTTTTTTTCAAACCATCCTCATTTTTTAGAGTGTATAAACCGTGCTCATTCATTGTTAGACCCATTGAAAGCGCATGATGCCGCATAACTGTATTGAAAAATTTGCTTCCAGTAAAGTAGAGAATTGAAAATGGATATTCTTCAGGACTGGTGTAAAGGAAATCGACGCGGCGATATGAATTAGAGGATGGTATCTTTGAAATGACTAGACATTTTGTCTGACCTCTTGAGAGAACCTCTATAATAATATGTTGTTTAATTAATTCATCAATAAAATTCACAAAAACTTGTGGTAAATCAGATGTAATTATCACGTCAATATCCCCTGAACTTTCAGCACCACGACGATAACTACCAACAATTTCAAAATGTGAAGACTCCTTATTGAAATAGCTATTAAAAATAGTTTTATAATCCTCAATTTCAGAGCGTGGTATTCGCTTCAATATATCTTCGTAATATTTTAATCCAACCTTTTGTATATCATTTAACACCGAATCTTGTTTTTCGCGCAATTGTATAATTGATGTAATACCTTCATCAACTAATTCCTTAGATTTCTTAGGACCTATACCATATACATCAGTCAAAATATTGACTGGATTATTCTTTTCGATCTCTAATATCTTCAATGTTCCAGTTAACATATATTCATTTAATTTTTCCATTATTGTTGGTCCAATTCCAGGTCGTCCTTTTATATCATTTGGATTCATTATGTCATACGGATACGACATGATAGTTTCTTGCGCCTTTTGATAAGCACGAGCACGAAAAGGTTCACCTTTCTTTAACATAATATATGATAGCTTTTCCATCAGCTCAATGTATACCTCGTTCAAACGAACACTAGCTAATTGTGACATTTGATTAATCTCTTGAGATATCTTTAAATCTGTTTTATTTTTCCCTATATTTTTATTTATGATATACACTTATTTAAATTATTTTCGTACTTGGTGTTATGCTCTTATTTAAATTTTAGTGTTTTATATTTTATAATTAAAAAAAATTGAAATAGTTTTGTAAAATAATACAAAAAATAAACCAAGATATGACAACACAAGCTGAACAAATTACCCTTTTATTTCCACTTGAACCACCCCATTTTGTTCCAGGAAAATTTGAATATATAATTGAAGACTCTACAAGAGACATGTTAGTAAACGCATGGCAAGCGATTACCTTGACGGAATCACTTAATTTTGTATCACAACATATAGACCATTTTATGACTAGCAATCATCCAAAAATATTTATAATATCAAATAAAATGTGTGAATTGGGTTATAATGGTCATTCTGGAGCCTCTTTTGGATGGACAATGCGACAAATGCAATTTATAGCAAAATATGGAGAGAAATCTTTCAAAGAAATGTATGAAAAAGAGAAAAAAGATTAAAAATAAAGATTAAAAATAAAGATAAATATGTATAAACAATAAATACCCAATAAACAATAAATATATATAAAAAATAAATCTTTTTTTACGGCAAAAAAAGGTATTGGCAAGAGGCCTCACTTTTTAAATCTAATTAAATTTACAAAATTATTATATATATGTTTTATATTTGTTTAACTTTTTCCTTGTTTACCATCTGTATGACACTAGCGAGCGCTTGCGACTTAA
>Ga0209443_1001074_pt1 | contig 17660 bp, 18 predicted proteins | sample LauGreBMM110DCMD_2_FD_187571 | JGI IMG/M metagenome (GOLD analysis project Ga0209443, IMG submission 187571) | Freshwater lake microbial communities from Lake Michigan, USA - Su13.BD.MM110.DCMD (SPAdes) (version 2) | ecosystem: Environmental > Aquatic > Freshwater > Lake | place: Lake Michigan... | reverse complement strand
AGAGTAAAAGCCGAAGCTGAAGCGGAAGCTGAGAGACAAAGACGAATTGAAGCTGAGAGAGTAAAAGCCGAAGCTGAGAGAAAGGAAGCTGAGAGAAAGGAAGCTGAGAGAAAGGAAGCTGAGAGAAAGGAAGCTGAGAGAAAGGAAGCTGAGAGAAAGGAAGCTGAGGAGAAACAACGAATTGAAGCTGAAGCGGAAGCTGTCGAGAGACAAAAACGAATTGAAGCTGAGAGAGTAAGAGCCGAAGCTGAAGCTATCGAGAAACAAAGACGAATTGAAGCTGAGAGAGTAAGAGCCGAAGCTGAGAGAAAGGAAGCTGAGAGACAAAGACTTGAAGCTGAAGCTATCGAGAAACAAAGACGAATTGAAGCTGTGAGACAAAGACTTGAAGCTGAGAAACAAAGACTAGCTGAGATAGAAAGAAACAGAAACTCATGGAAGGTTGTTTATAATAAACAATTTCATAGAATTTATTGGCAACATATAGATCCTGATACTGGTAGCGAGATTGGACAAAGTCAATCGGATCCTCCGTTAGGAAATTTCATCACATCTCAAGAACGTAAAGATTCTAATTGGATATGGCAAATAGAAAAACGACGTAATGGGGAATATTATATACAATGGATAAATGGTAGACTCACACAAGAAACAACTCCCATTATAGACAAATCGTCTATTACAGCAGTTGCACAACAAGAACAAATAGATCACGCTAAATTTAATTTAAACGATATTGAAACAAAAGAAGCACGTGAAAAAGCAGCCAACGATGAGAGAATTAAACGATTAAATGATTATAAAATAGCAGCAGATGCTAAAATAGCAGCAGATGCTAAAATAGCAGCAGATGCTAAAATAGCAGCAGCCGAGAGAGCAAGAGCAGCAGCAGTCGAAAAACCTCGCTGGAATTCAAGCGCGCGTGTTAATCCGAGAGAATATCAACCTAATGTAATCGGTTATAGCGGAGCCCCTGCAGACGCATGGGGCGCGCCTCAGACGGGGGAAAGAAGGCATGTACCTACACAAGACCATATTGTTAACAGTCGAGCTGGACTAACAACTCGTGCGGAACGGGCGAGAGGGTGGGGCGGATCATTAAAGTCTAGGCGATACAAATTTTCGCGTAAAAACGCGAAAACGTTTAGGCGTCATAAAACTCGTTCAAAGAATAACTCAAAAACTCGATTTAGAAGAACTCGTAAAAATATTTAGCCATAAAACACATCAATCGTCGGACGCCAGAAAACATAAAAGGGGTTTATCTTATAAAATAATATAACTATATTATATAATGGCTGACGACGAAGTGGCAGGATTGGCAGGTATTGCAGACGTCGCACTTGAGATGAGTAGAAGTGGAATTTATAATTATCACATAATAGACAAAGATGGAATTTATTATAAATTAAAAAGGGATCTCATGCCTCCTAACACAGGAATAGCTCCAGAAGAGTTGCGGTTGGACATAAAGACATCTGTTGCCAAAGACTCCTATTTTTTTAATCCTAATCACAAATGTACTATTAGTGGAAAATTCAACTTGGAGAACAATTTTACCATTACTTCTATATACGACGCTAAGTTTGCTTGGACCGAGGCAAACTTACCTAATATTAATATAACAAATGCCGCAAAAGAAGCAAGCAGACCCTACGATTTTTCTATAGACGCTCACGTTGATGGGAAGTATGGTATTGTGAAAATAGATAATTTAACCATAAAGGATTCTGAGGGCGCTGACGTATATAAAAAAGGACCTGAATATACTATTCAGTTGATAACAACAAACAATAAGAAAAGAAATGCTAGTGAAGAGTTAGAATTAACATCTAAGAACACATTCGTTCCAGCTGATAAAAGAGGGTTAGCTGCCGTAAATTTAAAAAAATTAGATTTATCATCAGAGATAGAACGTATTGTACCAAGTTTATTAAATATATTGGATACTCAAATTAAACAAAAATTCGAATCGACGCTTAATAACGTTAGAGCGTTTAATGAAGATTTTGGTGATGCTGGCAAAAAACCCGAGCGTCCGCAAGACGATTTGTATATTAAAGAAGTCTCTGGGGTCCCAGCACCTGCCCGAAGAGTATCATTCGGTGGGCAAAGATCTTTGAGACGCGGGGGTAGAAAATCCAGACGCCAAGCCAAGCGTTCGAACCGTCGCCGATCCGGACGTCGCGGAAAACGCACGTCTAAGCGTTAGAAATAACAGGATACTTTTCTTTTACCTACAACAGTGATTGTGCTATTGCGACACCTCCTTTCTTCTTCGTATTATTTCATTTATTAACCTACTTTTTTACACCGATGAACAATTATCGGTAACGTTGCCTTTGAATACTATCCGCACAAAGCGAGGATTTCAATGTTCAAAGGTTTATACTAGTTATAAATACATTTAGGCTAATCTGATGCAAATAATTATATTCTCATATTTATATAGAATATAATGTCAGACAATTCGAGATTAACATTTAGTGCAGACGTAAAATATGTAAATGGAAAAATAGACAAATGGGAAAATATGGAGTTGAAGATTGGGGAACAAACGATATATCCATTAAATTCTCCTACTGTCCCTAGTTCCAGTCCTGCTGCTCCTCTTGGGGATGGTGCTGCTCCTCTTGGGGATGGTGCTGCTCCTCTTGGGGATGGTGCTGCTCCTCTTGGGGATGGGGCTGCTCCTCTTGGGGATGGGGCTGCTAGTTCAAAACTCAGTCCCGAAGCCTTGAAGAAGCAGCAGGAGGATGAGGAGGAGGAGGAGGATCGCAGAGATAATGAGGAATTAGCAAAGCTGCCCCCTCCCAATGGTGTCCCAACATGCGCTGGAAAATCGGTTACCCAAGATCAAGTAAACGAGTTAAAAAACAAAAATTGTAGTGAAGTAGATTTCGCTCAATTAAAAGACCTTTCTGGAAAAACAAATATAGGTAATCCTATTAACGCAGGATGTGACGATGCGACAAAAGAAACTTTATCTATTCTTAAAAATGCGCTGCTATCAAAGAAAGCTAGTTGCCAAAATGAATCTAGAGAAAATGTTTCTATGAATAATTTATATTCTACTCAACCTCCTGAGGCTAAGGCTAGTGATGCTTCTTCTACAGCTCTTGTTGTTGGTCCTCCTGATTTAGACAGTAATTATCGACAACTCTCCCGGGAAGAAAAACAAGAACTTGGACAACTACAAACTAAACAACTCCGCGATAACGCTGTAAAAAATCAAGACGCCATAAAAAATCAAGCCGCCATAAAAGACAATAGCAAACAGGCAAAAGGGGAAATTGGAGAAATTGATGGAGGCAGTAAACGTCGCAAATCGAAGCGCCGTAGCCACAAAAAAAATAAACGTAGAAATACAAAACGCAGACAATATCGTTAAACCTAGACACCTATCACCAATTCTTCTCTAGAAACCATATTATCCAAGAACCCCATAATCTGATCCAGCCATTTTCGACCAGCGTCACCCAGATCCTCAGGATCAAATGTCGCGTCCTCGTTCGTATTGAGTCGCAAGACCGGCAGCTCCGGATTATCGACCAACCACTGTTGATGATATTCGCGGCACTTCTTCAGATAATCCAGCGCAATCGTCGCCTTCCCGTCGCACGTCTCCCCATCGCGCGCCCTTTTACCGATCCGGTCGAAACAGACTTCGGCGTCGGAATCCACGTAAACCACTGCGTCCAATTTAAACGACTCTTCGTATTCGCCAAAGAATCGTTCATATATTTGATACATCACATCTTCGATCAAGCCGTCGTCATGGAGCATCTTCGCGAAAATATGTTTATCGGCATCTAATGATCGTTCGCAAATCACTAGCTCGCAATCGGGGTTTTCCTGAATCAGTTTCCGGATCAAATGGAGGCGCGTAGCGTATGCCATGATCTGGAATCCGAATGCGTATTTCTGCGGATCCGCGTAGAATTTTGTAAGCATGGTTTCGCCTTTTGCGTCCTTGATCTGATCCCAGAGATCGACGGGTTCTCTCAAGAATACCCATTTCGGATTCGCTGCACATTTGCTCTTAAGTTGTTCCAAAAGCGTCGACTTTCCTGCGCCGATATTTCCTTCTAAAGAAACGATTTTTAGTTTATTACTGGCGGTAGGGTTTTTGCTAGAATCCAAGCAATATTTATGGTAAACTGATGCGAACGAGGTTTCAGAAAGGCGTGAGAGCAAGGAACTAGGACGTCCTGTGGACGCCGCAGGCGGTAGCATGACGTCCATGGTTTTAGGTTATAGATACATTTCTAAATAATGTATTTATACGATTCAATTTTATCAATTACGTCTCGATTTCACCTTTCTCGACTTCTTCGATTTAGCGGGGAATCCGCCTCGTTGGTTCGCACTTTCTAATGCAGCTAGCCTTTCTTCTATGTCAGCAACTCTCTCTTCTAGAGATTTACTATTATTGCCTTCCTCCACCGGGGTCTCACCCTCGTCCTCCATCGTATCCTCAGGACCAGCACCCCCTCGCATTTTTCTAGTTTTCCCAACTTTTACCTTCTTGCCACTCTTCAACTGTTCGTGTAAAACCTTGGTCTCAGGATCTTTCATAGCATCTTGTAATTTGCCGCGACCCGCCGAATACTTTTGTTTGAAAATCATGCCTACGGCTTTTGACCACTCTCCTCCCATTCTATATTATACGCGGAGATAATATAAGGGCACTTCGCTTATTTCCAACGGTCATGAGAAATCCTTCGTATTTCCGGACCTGAGTTATCGCATTTGATAAATTCCTTAATTTCATTCATACATAAGGGAGGTTCCCTTATGACGCCCGGTTCCCTTATGACGCCCGGTTCCCTTATGACGCCCGGTTCCCTTATGACGCCCGGTTCCCTTATGACGCCCGGTTCCCTTATGACGCCCGACCGTAAAATCAAGGGTTTCTTATCTTTCGGATGCATGCATCTCATCATTTGGTCAAGGAGATCGCTACATTTATCCCGATCCATTTATAATTAGTTAATAAAATCGATAGTTCCAAGATTATGACCATGCTAGCCTTGGTTTTACCAGTAAACCGGAGGGTTTGAATCGTAAAATATCCAAGACCTTACGAGAAGTAGGGAATTCATCGTTGCCGTAAATATCCTGTAATAAAACCCATTCGAAGAGTCCCCCCGAATATACGTAAACTTGGCTAAACCCGAGAGCGGTTAACTGGCGTTGTTTTTTCTCGACGCTCGAATCGGAGGAATTTCGACCGTAAATTATTAGGATCTTGGTGGTATATTGGTATCCCGCTAACAACTCGTTGATCACGCGTTCTTCTTGATCGCTCGGTAACGTCGATTTGATTAAACAATCTTGGTCCGCGGTCGATAACGTATTAATAAGGATATGGGTTTCGGGGTTTTTTATCGCATGATGGACGTCTTCGAATCCGATTTTCGTGGATTTCGTTTCGAACCAATTTGTGAACATATAAGCTGTATTGGGGCGATAGAAAAATAAGGTAATTTGTGCGCACCGAGTGGTAAATTTATAAACAAAGTATTTTTAGAACGGCGCGAAAAGGCGTGGTCGCCCCAATGCCACACTTATGCCACGCTTTTTCGCGCAATTTACGCAAGGTAAAACACCACATCATACATGGTGTCGTTATTTTGATAATTATAAGAAATATTTAAAATAGAAGCGGCGACACCATTTCGCGTCGTTTAATTCCAAGATATTAAATATAAATCCCTTGGAAATCGACGTTTCTAATAAAAATATAAATAGGTCAATCTTGGAATTATTGTCGGAAAAGACCCACGGGAAAAAAAATTGGACATAGTCGGGTATGTCCATTTTCATAAAACGGCGATCAGAATTCCAGAAAAACCGGATTTCTGAGCTGTTGGTAAGGTATGCTAAGACTCACCGAAATAATCGCGCAAAAGTTGTTACGATAATTTTTCGGAAACTGATATGCATATTCCTCGAACATTCTTCGGACTAATGAAAATGTTCCGAAATATGCATTACCATAATGTTAACGTATTTTGTAGTTTATAATATAAAATGACTGCAGTCCAGGAACTTAGTGCCGAATGTTCGGTTCCAGGAATATGCACCTGTTCATAAATAATCCCCTTAAAAACGTCGATTTCTAAGCAAAATATAATATGGTCAATCTTGGAACAAGTTTACGATTATTGCCGAAGAAAAGACCCACGGGAAAAAAAATTGGACATAGTCGGGTATGTCCGTTTTTGAAAAACGGCGATCAGAATTCCGAAAAAACCGAAAAACTAGGCTGTTGGTAAGGAATGATAAGACCTGCTAAAAAAGATCATAAAAATCTGACTGCATAACTTTTTATCCGACAAGCCGTGCATATTTAGGAACATTCTTCAGACTAATGAAAATGTTCCATAAATATGCATTACCATAATGATATCACTCACTGTGATAATATATACAATAATTGTTATCATAAAACCAATTAGTGCCAAATGTTCCGTTCCGTAAATATGCACCTATTAATCTCTGTTTATAATATATAAATATGGAAAAACACAACTATTTTTGCGAAAAATGTAATTATGGAACGAATCGTAAATACCAATACTCTCAGCATATATCCACCGAAAAGCATAAAACAAATGCTGTAATTACTAATTCTTATGTTTGCGAAAAATGCGATTATTATACAGTTAGGAAGAGCCAATATGAACGTCATTTAATGAGCGCAAAGCATAATGAAGAAACAAATGAAAATGAAGAAGTAGAGTCTTCTAAAAACGAGTGTAATTATTGTGGTAAAATGTATAAACACCCGTCGAGTCTTTATAAACATAAAAATATATGCAAACCTCAATCCAAAGACGATCTAATTATCGAAATTCTGAAAGAGCTCGCAGTAGCGCAACATGCGAACACCGATCTCCAAAAACAGATGTTGGAGCAGCAATCCATGCTCATCGAACTCTCTGGTAAAGCGGGCAGCTCCATTACCACTGCCAATAGCTACAACAACAATACTTTCAACGTAAATATGTTCCTGAACGAATACTGCAAAAACGCTGTCACAATCGAATCCTTTATTGATTCGATTGAAACCACCCGCGACGACGTCATGTATTTGACTCGACACGGAAACAAGGCGGGAATGACGAAGATCATCACCAACGCGTTGGGGCAACTCGGCGTCACGGAACGCCCCATACATTGCACGGATTTGAAGCGCCATACCACGTATATCAAAGACTCCGAAGGCTGGAATAAAGAACAAGCCCAGGAGAAACTCCGCCGACTATTATGTAATACCCAACATAAGTGTTTACAGCGGGCAATCGAAATCTTGGACTCCGACCCGAATTATCAGAAAAACGGCACTCCGGAATACGAAGAACGTATCAAAATGATGTCCGAGATAACGAGCGACGACGGCGAAGAACACGTTTTGCGTAAGATCCAAGAAACCGCGCAATTAAATCGCGAGATCGCGACATCTGGTCAGGGAACCTAAGGTTCCCCGAACCTTTTATAGAAGGACAACAGAATAAATACAACAGAATAATAAAAGGGAGGGGTTCGGGGAACCTTAGCGAAGCAAAAGGTTCCCTGAAGAAAATTGAATTCAAAATATACATAAACAATTGTCTATAAACAATCTAGAAACCAATAATCATGGATCTAAAGCAAACCAAACTCACCAAATCCGAATGGATGAATATCGAGATCCCCGTCTCGGACCAGGAAAAGTCGATTCTCCAGCTCATCGTCGATGGATATCATGACGTCAACCTCCGACGTAATGATAATGTTTCGCTACTTTCGCATATGAAGATCGAGTATAGCCCTGAGATCGAAACGCAGTTATATAAACAGTATTTCGAGAAGGACGTCGATACACTCCGATCCAAATATATGGCAGAAGATTCGGATTCCGATGACGCGAACCCATCTAAAAATAAAAAACAAAAAAAACAAAAAAAAGATCCCCCAATGAAAACGCGCGATCTCATCCGAATTAAGAGTATGGACGCCAAGGTGGACCAAGACCGCGCGCATATTTTCGAGTTCCTAGTCCTAGAGTTCTGTAAAGAAATCCTCAAAGGTTCGAAGCCCGCGTTTTATTTGTATACGCTGATCCAAATCAAGAAATCCACCATCCCCCTCGTCAACAAGCACGTCATGGAATTCGCCGATCGAGTGATTTCCAAGACCGTAAACACCATCGAAATGCGTGACGTCCTGAGATCCGCCTACGAATTCATCGAGAAGAACCGGTATCTTCTGAAATACGAGGATAAGACTCTATTTGACCACCAAAAACAGCTATTCTCGATCTTCCGTCAGGCGCCCTTGGATCCGAAACTGGTATTATATATCGCCCCTACGGGCACAGGTAAGACTCTTTCGCCCCTGGGTATCGCGGAAAAGCATCGCGTGATTTTCGTGTGCGCTGCAAGACACGTGGGTCTCGCCCTCGCGAAATCGGCGATTTCGGTAGGAAAACGCGTGGCTTTCGCGTTTGGTTGCGATACCGCGTCGGATATTCGCCTGCATTATTTCGCGGCGTCAGTCTACTCGAAACATCGTAAAACGGGAGGCATATATAAGGTCGATAATTCGGTGGGTGATAAAGTCCAGATCATGATTTGCGACGTCCAGTCCTATTTGACAGCGATGCATTATATGTTGGCGTTTAGTCCCTTGTTGGAAGACGAGACAGGAAAGCCGTTGCCCAAAGACGCGGATTTGATTACGTATTGGGACGAGCCCACGATTAGTATGGATTACGCGGAGCATGACCTTCATCCGATTATTCACCGAAATTGGACCGAAAACAGGATTTCCAAGATGGTGCTTTCGTGTGCGACGCTCCCTAAAGAGAGAGAAATCTTGGATACAATTACGGATTTCCGCCAACGGTTCGACGGTGCGCAGATTCATTCGATCGAGAGCTACGATTGCCGGAAATCGATCGCGGTTCTTAGCAAAACCGGGCATTCAGTGCTACCGCATTTGCTTTTCAAGGATTACACAGAGCTCCAGACGTGCGTCGAACATTGCGAAAACAATAAGACCCTATTGAGATACTTTGATCTTCAAGAAATCGTCCAACTGATCGAGAAAGCACAACCGCTTATTCCGGAGCAATATAAATCCGAGAATTACTTTAATAAATCGATTTCTGAGATCACGATGAATTCTCTGAAGCTCTATTATTTGAAGGTCTTACGTAGTATCGGACAAGACGACTGGGAAAATCTGCACGAAGATCTACGCAGGAACCAAAAACCCAAATTTATAAAAACAAATATTGCGAAGACCAAAAGTATGGATCTCAGTAAGATACCGCCTTCGGCGTCACAACCTTTATCGAGAACGCAATCAGTTGCTTATTTGACACCTAAGCCGCCGCAGCCCGCGCCTCAACCCAATTCCGCATCAAATGGTATTCTTCTCACAACCGAGGACGCGTATACTCTGACTGACGGTCCAACGATCTTCCTGGCGGAGGATGTAAACAAAATCGGTAAGTTTTATATTCAACAGACGAATATTCCGGCTAGGATTTTCCAAGGCATTTCCGATAAAATCGCGCAAAATAGCGCGCTCCAACAAAAAATCGATGTTTTGACCAAGACCTTGGAAGATAAAGCGTCGGGCGAACTCGATAAAGAGAAGAAGATCGAGCGCGATCAACTCCCTCCGGAGGTAAAGCGTATTATGGAGCAAATCGAGGCGGTTCGTGGTCACATCAAATCGGTGGCAATGGAGCCAGTGTATATTCCGAATACGACTCAGCATCAACGTGTATGGGCGCCGTCTGATAATACCGTGCAAAACGCGTTTATTCCCGCGGTCGACGAAGAGTCGGTGAAGGATATCATGGGCTTGGATGTTTCGGATCAAATGAAGTTGCTTTTGTTGCTAGGAATCGGCGTTTTCACCAAGGATGCGTCGATTATAGGTGAAGCGCAAGCGACAGGACAAGCGCAAGCGACAGGGCAAGCTTCAGCAGAAGAGTCTAAAAGCGGGCATTTGGCATATATGGAGATCATGAAACGCCTGGCATATCAACAACGCTTGTTCTTGATTCTGGCGTCCTCGGATTATATTTATGGAACGAATTATCAGTTTTGCCACGGGTTCATCGGAAAGGACCTGAATAATATGACGCAACAAAAGACCATCCAGGCGATGGGACGTATTGGTCGAAATCAGATTCAGCAGGAATATACGATCCGATTCCGAGATGACGCGATGCTGACACAGTTATTCCAAGCGCCTATAAAAAACCCAGAAGCCGAGGTCATGTCGCGGCTGTTTTCGAGCTAATGTTATGGAATTTGAAAATAAAAGTAAAAAAGAGGGAATGGACCCCGAACGATTTCTATAAAGATTGATTCTAATATTTTATTTTTATAAAACCTAAAGCAAAAAGCAGCTATATCCACTATTGCTAGTATTACCCGAGAGATAAACTAAATAAGTTTCCAAGGAGGAGGGTCTGAAATCCCTACGGGATTTTGATGGCAGGGTCTGGAAATCCTTCGGATTTCTGATGACCTGGGTTTTCCGCGAAGCTTACGTCTGCAAAAATTGAAACCCTTATTTTGCAATTTTTTATTCCAAATCAACCACACCGAATGCGCTATGTTTCACCATCACCACCACCCGAATTCTAACCCCCTGGATAAGTTCAAGACTATCTGTGGTAATGTCCGCCTGTATAATAAAAAAGACGTTCCCAAGAAGGCGCAGGAGTGCAAGGAGCTCCTAAAATCCTATACCAAGTGTATGTGTCTGCAAATCCCCATCGCCAACGGGTTCTCACCCGACCTGTTGCATTTCGTCATTACCAAATGCAAGCAGAATTGCCAACTTTGCCAATATAAGAACCCCAAGGATATGATCCGATTCATGAGTAACTTTGGCTACCACGCGATAACCAAGATCATGCCGATCGCCCAAATCATTGGTTCGTTTGAGATCTTGGAACACGTTATCCAGAACCACCTACACGAGATGCCAAAGTGCGACGTGGTCAAGATTGTTGAGAAAGAAAAAGACCCATTGATTTCTGAGAAGACCATGTCGAATATCTTGGACGCAATCCACCAAACAGAAGACATCGCCCAAATCCTGCGCCTAAATGCGTATATTTTGCTCAAAGCGTGGATCAAAGACCCCAGTATCATCGAGGACCACTGGGACGCACTCTACCATTTCATCTTGGAACTCCATAGGACAGATCGCGCGACCATTTTCGATAAGACGGACCTTCAACCGCTTTTCCAGTATAAGCCCGTCGAGCTTTTCACCCTGGCGTTCAACTGCGCCATTCAAACGCGGACGTATTATTTCGTGAATTTCCTGACTGATGTCCAAGATAGCGTCCATATCGGATTCGACCAACTCCACTATTTGGAAAGGTTTCCAACGGACGTCCAGAAAAAGATCTTCGAAAAGATGGAAAATCTCGTGGAGCTTATTTCGTTGAAATACCAAAGGTCTATCCGAAACGATAGACCCAATGACCAATGGGAACTCTGTGTCTTCCCCGCGAATATCTTGGAATCGATGTTCGTTTTGAACGGCGGTTTCAAAGATTTGCACGAGATCTTAATGGACCGTCATCGCATGTATGTGATCTATGAGGACGAGAATGGGAACGAGATGGGTGTGGACGAAGGCGGGCTTACGCGCGACCTCTATACGACGTTCGCAGAACAGATTCGCGATAAGTTTGAAGACGTGGACGGGTATTTGATGCCGAAGCGTGGTAAAATATTATTCAAGGATGAGTGGATTATTGTAGGAGCGATGATCGCGAGGTCGGCGTTTTGCGAGAATATCTCCCCCGGACTGAACCTACATCCGATTCTGGTCTACCTGATGCTAAATGGGAACGAAGGAGTAAAGCCCCGGGAGTTAATCACCGCCCTACGACCCTTTAGTATCGATTGTCTGGATTATATGTCCAAGATTCTGGATATGCCCGCGCATGAATACCGACAATTCATGGATCTCCAAGGTGAAGATCCTACCTTGGATCCCAGGCGATATGTGATGAACTGTATTATGGAAAAGTATGTGTCGGGTCCGGTGCGAGCCCTACTCGAGGGATTTTATACTCGGGAATATAAGCACGATCGACTCACCCACTCCCTCCAGCTTCAGAGCTTCCATGCGTATTTGTGCGGGACCGTGTCGTATAATATCATGAAGGCGAACCCGTTCGCTCTGAAGGAAAACCTAGAGATCTTCTATTCGGATGAGGATGTTCCAAGATTAAATGACGCCACTCAGGTGTTTACCGAGACCTTGGTTGAAGTCTTGGACCATCTGAATACGACCGATGTCGAGAAACTCAAGGCGTTCCTGAAGTTCTGGTATGGGACGTCGTCAATCCAGAGCTTTGATAATAAGAAAGCCACGGTCCAGTTCCTGAGAAACGACGGAACTAGCGGATTCGATTGTTTCGAGAGTAGCACGTGTTTCTATAAGTTGTATGTGTATCAGAAGATCGCCTTGGATAACTATCGGAATAAGACCAAGTTGCGTGAAAAAATCGTGCAAATGATTGATACGACTTTGGCGAACCAGGCGCTAGTAGAGACCGCAGGTCTAAATATGCAGCAAAGTTAATTAGTATATTAGTGTTTTATTAACGAATAAGTAAAAGTGTTTTTTCTTGGTTATAATTTAGTTCCCAGAAATGACCTTCTACTTTTTCAAAGTTACCGAACCATTCACGCCATTCGTAACCCTCGCGGACTCCGATGACCATGAATTTTCCAGTAGGTAATTTGAACCAAACACACCCGCGATATTGGTGTTGGGAATGATCGTTATGAACTTGTTTGATAACCGGTCGCTGAGACAAAACGGAGTATCTTGGATCAGACGCCGAAATACGATGGATATGAATATATTTTCCATTTCGCCATTGACCCTCGCCGGTATAGAGTTTGATGATATCCACGACTTCTTTGGGCAAAACGATACGCAACACGCTGGTCATTTTATTGAATAGTTAGTTGCGATTCTTTTTATAATAAAAACGTGTTCAATTTTTACACCTTTTTGCATTTCCTTGATAAATGTATAATGTCGCGAGCACCTTCCAAGAAAAATACAATACATACAGCGCGCCAATACTATCTAAACTTACCAAATGTTATACACCTTTGAACATTATAATCCGCACAAAGTGCGGATTGTGTTCAAAGGCAACGTTACCGATAAATCAATTAAGACGCACGCTTTGCGTGCGAACTTAAATGTTCGTCGGTGTAGACATAGTCCCATTCGTCGTTATCCGACATCAGATCAGCGTCCTCCGGGAACCCGTTTTGCTCGATGCATCGGCACAAAACCCGGTGATCAAGCGACACCAGGTAGTTCCCACATAGGCAACAGTTCATCCCGGTAATAAATACTCCTCCGGGAATGCCGCGAACACGGAACTCCCAGTTCTCCGACGTCTCCGAAAACCGCTCACCGCCGCAGTTATTGAGGCGCGAAATAGCGCGCGAGAACGTCTGCATAATACCGCGCTTCCCGACCTTGGTCTTATTGGTAATAGGATCATCAAAGGCGTAATCTTTGATGATATTTACGACGTCCATAGGCAATAGCCAACCCTTGACGCCCAGACTATGTACAATTAGTTGCTTTTCCACACTCATTTTGGTTGATTAGTTGTAGTCCATTGATTTTATAAAAACAAATCAATTTTCTCTGGTAAAAAAATTGAAAAGCCTTTCCGGGTTTTGGTTTTCTGTAAAAACAACCAAGACAAGATGTCAAGACATTACGACAATCGCCCGTCCCCCCTCGAGATTAAATACGAGAATGGAGAAATCGAGGAAAACAACGACTGGAGATACGAGCCAGTTGACTGCGGTGACTACTATATGATTGAATATTACAAATATGCCAATAGTTTCCCGAAAGCCTGGGCACTCAGCCATTTACCTGGGACTGGACCGGAGCAGTGCGGGAACTGCTATGATTACGGTTCAAAGGACGGCGTGTTTTTAGGATACTGTTTGAATTGCGCAAAGTATGATTACAACGGCGAACGCGGTCCGGGCATGGATTTATATGAACCCGCTATCGAGGATTTGCCACCGCCACCAGTTGAACCCAACCTGACTCGTATGGCAAAAATAATCGCTCAGTTACGCGAATGCTCAGAAGACCTCGACTATGTATTTCAGATCGCAGAGGGAAAAGTGTCGAGCGAGGACCAGCGCGCTCTGGATTTCTTTGGTATAGAAAAAGAGTAAAACATTATTTGAATAATAGAGCTAATGTAATATAAGTAACCTCCCTTTTGTTATTTTATTTTTTATGTTTTCTTGAACGACCTTTTTTTGTTTTATTTTTACGTTTTCTGTGAATTCGTTTACTTTTGCCTCCATTTCCCCATCCTGGAAAGTATGAAGCTGCTTTTGAAAAACCTGAAGCTACACCTGAAGCTACACCTGAAACGCCTGAAGCTACACCTCTAACTGCACCTGTAGCTACATTTGAAAGCGTTCCTAAATAGAATCTGTCCTCGTTTTCTTGTTTCTTGGATTTGGCATTACGTATTAATTTGACTATTTCTAAATATCTATTCTTAATCTCAATATGCTCAGGATCACTTTTAGTAATCGATGCAGCTTTCTGTGATGCTATTCCTAGAGGGGTCATGCCTTCTGGAATATTTTCTGCCCTGCAATACTCTTTATTTTCTTCTTTAGGATTATTACATTTCGGATGAAGCATGGTATACTTGTCAATATCTATAATAGAATGTTGAAGCAGTAATTCCACAATTTCTTTTTTACCGTCTGATGCTGCCCAAAATAATGGAGTTCTAAACCAATCATCACTACAATTGATATCAACACCAGGAGTATTTATCAACGTATCTACAAAATCTACACGTCCCCTAGAACATGCGTAAATAAGTGGAGTAATTCCAGATGTTTCTTCTCTGTAATTTATCATAAGTATAAAATAATTATCTGTTTTCCATTCATTTAAAAGTGCAGTTAGTTCTCTTATGTCTTGTTTTTGTATAACTATTTCACAAAATTTTTTACCGACATCATAAATTTTTTCCAAAAGAGCATTGACCGCGCTCTCTTCGCTTTTACTAATAAAATCATCTAGATCATGTTGCTTTTTTAGACGATCATAAAAATAGTCGTGTCCAGATTTAGAGTTTTCTGAACTCATTCTATAATATACAAATACAAATTATTTTACACCATTGCATATTCAAAGTCTACACACCATAAAGGGAAGGTAGTATAAGTGGCATGGAATAGTCGCTTTGCATATTTCACAAGTTTACTCCAAAAAATCGAATCCCTTTTTCATGCATTTATAAATTACACAAAACAACCAAAATCAAGATGATGGAACGACTATGGCAAGTAATGGGCAAGCTGAAGGAAGCGCCAAAAGAAAAAATATTCAATGACACTTGGACCGAAAATACGGTAATATTGACGGAAAAACCAGTGTCGGCAAATTACAAAAGAATATACCACATCATCAAAAGCCAAAATCCATTGATTGAGTATATAGGACCAGTGGCAAAATATTTAAATTGTGAGTCTTGTTACAATGGCAAGAAAGAAGGTTTTAGTGCTGCATGTTGCGAGGTTCTTTATAATCCAGAATTTGACCTTAATAAAACGGATATTCCCAGTGGCACTATTTTGTTAGTTGTTATAAAAGTAAATGGTCTAAATTATGAAAAGAAGACAAAGTTTCTTAGTGCGTCGAAAGAACAATGGTATGAGTGGAAAAGAAAGGACGGAAATCCTCTGTATTTGAACAAATTATTTATGGACGGGCTTTTTGAACATGAAAGAGAGGCGTTTGATTTTAGATATTAAACTTAGAATTATCCACGGGCAGCCCAAATAAGATTGCCTTGTTAAAAAGTTTAAAATCAATAATGTTTACCACTTGTCGGTTTTCTCATTGTCCTTCTATGTTTGCGCAAACGTCGCCTAACACTAGTACCAGCACCAGACTGTTTGCTACTTTTTATAGTTTTGGATTTAATATATTTTTTTAATATAAGATTGCGAATTGTCTTCAAATTTTGATTATCTTGATCGTCTTGTATTAATTTATTTACCCTAACAATCAATTTATAATTTATATCAGCACCCGCAGCTAAAAGGGCTTTAACTATTTCGGTATGTTTTTCAAAGGCCGCTTCCCAGAGGGCTGACCACCCAGAAGACGTCTTACTGTTGATGTTTACACGTTTATCAGCTAAAAGGACTTTAACTATTTCAAGGTGTCCTTCACGTGCCGCTAAAATAAGTGCCGAAGACTCGTCATAGTCACCAATCTCGTTGACCTCTATACGTTTATCAGCTAGAAGGGCTTTGACTATTTCAAGGTGTCCTTCATGTGCCGCCAAAGTAAGAGCTGTATTATTATAGCGGTTCTGGTAGTTGACGTTTATGTCTTCGACTTCTAAAAGGTCTCGGAGTGTTTCTAGGTCCCCATTACCGGCCGCGTCTAATAAATATTCATTTGATAATTTCTCTTTTGTCTTTGACGTCCCCTCTTTTGTCTGTGACATTCTCTCTTTTATAAAATATAAATATATATTTTTACACAAGTAACGTTACCGGAACATTTAGTATTGGCTATTTACAACCTTACATTTTTTATTTTTAAAACTCTTTATAATATAAAAATAATATGAACGTTCCAGAAGAAGAAGAAGAAATTGATTTGGTCAATGTAAAAAACGCACTCAATAAAATAAATAAACAACTTGTAGGATTTAATAAAAAACAAAAATGCGACTATAAAATCGACATTAATTATTTTTATAAAATGGATAAAACCGCAGAAGTAACCGCACATCATACATTGTATCCCAAAACTCTCTTACTATGTGCTTTTAGAAATAATATATGTGCGTCTTCAATGATTATAGATTATTACAATGGTGCAATCGAGATTTTTTCTCGCACAAAACGAGGACATAATGGTAATAAATTAAACAAACTATTGAGAGCCGTAATTATTATTATAGCAAGGACCATACACCCGGACGTTGCGTATATAAGATCAGAAGCTGCTAATCCAATTTCTGCATACCTAATGGTAAAATATTTTAATGCGGAAGATCCGGGCGGTAAGGTAGAATTTTCTACATATGAGGAATTTAGACAATATGCAGAAAACCACGGGAATCTTATGATAACCGTTAATTTAAATGACGTCAATATAGAAAACGCGAAAAAAGTATTTGATAAAATACTTAATGACGACGATGAATTAAAGTGTACTAAAAAAACACGAGTTAAATATGATAGAGGGAAGCATGCAATAATGCAACAGAATAAAGATAAATATAAATTAAAAAATAAAAATAGAATTAGGAAAACAAAACGTATTTTTCATTAATTAAAAAGGCGAAAAAATTGATAACTTTTTTGGTAAACAATCTAATCGTAAATCACACATCAACAACCAATCAAAATGGCATACACAAATAAATGGTTTCCTCGTCCTACCTGGGTCACAATTGAGGAACTATATAAGAAGGAAGGTTTTACTCGGACCATGTTTACCGGGAAATATTCAGGATTGAGTAATGTTTTATGCCTTGGAGAAAAAGACAAAGACGAGTACCAGTACTATGACTGCGC
>Ga0209443_1001072_pt1 | contig 17672 bp, 13 predicted proteins | sample LauGreBMM110DCMD_2_FD_187571 | JGI IMG/M metagenome (GOLD analysis project Ga0209443, IMG submission 187571) | Freshwater lake microbial communities from Lake Michigan, USA - Su13.BD.MM110.DCMD (SPAdes) (version 2) | ecosystem: Environmental > Aquatic > Freshwater > Lake | place: Lake Michigan... | reverse complement strand
AAGTGAAGAACCTATTGCAGACCTTAAAAATGAAGAAGTTAATGAAGATCTTAAGAGTTCAGAATTGCAATACGAAGTCGTGAAAAAACCAAATAAAGTTTTTAAATTTAAAAAATCTTCAAGCCCTCAAATTAATAATTCAAACTTAGAAAGTGATCCAATAAAATTAGCACCTCTTGAAAAAGAAGAATCCTTACCTTCACTGAACGAATCTATGCAAAAAAACTTAGAAGAAAAAGGCTCGACTATCAAGAAATTCAAGCTCAAGAAGCCCAATAAGTCAATAGCTCCAATAAAAGATGATAAACAAGAAGAGCTCGAAAATATTTAATAGAAAGCGCCTCTTAATTACGATCACCTAACTTGTCTTAAATAACCACAGATATCGCTTTTGTAAGAAGCTCATCATTAACAATAGCAACCCCTAAGATAAAATACTTTACAATGCTATATTCAATAAAAAAGCATCGCTTCTTAAGGGGATTGCGCAAAAAGACCAAACGGTGGACGGAAGTTTAGAAATAGTGCAAAGCGGTTGAGTAACCCTTATTTAATCCTTAAGTTAATGTTATTACGGTGATTAGGTTATTATTTTTTTCTATTAATGGAGTCAACGGCCCTTCCATCGGCAATCTTGTTTAATCCTAATATAAAAGTTTGATTTGGCTTGAGAGTAAACTCAACTTCTACTTGGTTATTCTCATTAATTTTCGGAGCGTATTCTTCTGATTTTTTGCCAGATAAAATTTTCCATTTACTGATACTAAGTTTCCATATAATAGTAACTCTATCTTGCGAGATATTTTTAAAATATAATTCATTTTCAACTGAGTTTGTGCTCGCTATAAATTTTTTGTCATTAATCCATAATGACCACTGTTTTTCAGAAAAGTACATAATTGACGATAGGAACACATAGGACTTAACGTTATCCTCTGAACTTTCAAGCTTCTTGATCTCCTCATCTTGTTTTTTAGCATTATCATCGCTTTCTTTTTGCGCTTCTTCGCCCTCTGGAACGAAAGATTGGTTATTTCTCATCGCCTCAATCGCCTTTTCTAAATTATTAAATTGCTCTTCATCATACATGAGTGATTTTAATTTTGACGAAGAGAATATGTCGTCAAGAGCTTTCTTTATTGAATTAGAAGACAATGGTGTAGCTTCAGAATCTTTTAGTTTATCAATATTAATACTTTTTTGAATTGGAGAATTTTGCGAATTAGATTCTTCGAGTAAAAGGAGTTGAATTAAAGATATAAGTGCAACAAATAATATTTTATAACTTCTCATTTTCTGTAGATTTTTGATTTAAAGGAGCTTCTTTATTTTTACTTGGATCGCCCTCTTTATAAACATACCAAGAGAATATCAGCCTCCCTTTGATTGCTCCATTGGATTTTCCAGCGCTTATATCAAAATAATCTTTAACAGCATAATCTCTATCTTTAGAAAACTCTAGTCTTGTTAATATTGGATAACCATGCATATATTTCATTAGCTCGTCAACAAATTGGAGAGCCTTAACATCATGATAACCTATAAATGAAAGCTCGGCAACTGCGTAAGTTATCGATATCGTCTCGTTTTGAAAAATTTTAGACGGATAATTTTCGGGTACAGTTATTCTAAAAACCGGCCCTGAAATTGAATATTTTTCGGAAATATTTGCGATTAATTTATTAATTTCATCAATCTTTATACCCTCCATAGATTTTCTATTTGCATTAATTTTTGACCACAACTCCATGTATTTCTTATTTTCTTGAGCCTTTCTTTCTATTTCTTGGGTTTTATTTTTTATGTCCGCAATATCCATAACAATTTTATCGTACTGATCTAAAAAAGAAGCGTTTAAATAAAAATACATTGCCAAAAGTGACGCTATAACTATAGCGTTTGTAACAATTAATATTAAACTGTATTTAATTTTTTTCTTTAATTTATCAATTTTCATTTTTCTTAGATATAATTCTAAATTCTACAGGAAAGTCGTAATATTTTTGATTAAAATCAATATTCCTTGGAAGTTCATTATATTTTATTTCGTAATCTGGCAATGATTTCTTCATCAGAACCACGAATTTATCAAACTCGGTAAATAAATTTTCAATATCGCCATCTTTGTTATATAAAGTTCCAAGCAAGGTAAGCTGTTTATCAGTGTTTTTATTAACCGCATTGTGAGAATCGAATGCTGTTAATCCATAAGAAAAAGACTTAAATCTTATATTAAAATCTTTTGCAAAAGCCATTAATGAATAAGTTTTTATAAAATCATAATCAAACCTTCCGAGACCTTGCTCAACTCTTCCCATATCTCCAACCCTCTCGATATTTATCTCTTTATCACCCTCTTGATAAGAACCTTGCATGGAATTTTTTTTGACCTTCGCAAGCTCATTGAGAACAATAATTTTTTGATCTTGAGCTTTATCAATTTTTTCTGAAATAGATTCATTAACAATATAGACAATAGCAACTACGAAAATAAGCGAAGCCATGAAAATAAAATTTAGAAAATATGAAGATTTTAGTATAAAATAAAAACTTTCTGCAGTCTTTATTCGCTGATTCGAAAATTTTAGGATTTTTTTTGATTTTACAAAAATATCATTAATCAACAAATCGAAGTAATCATCTTCAATTTTTAAATATTTAATTTTCAATAAATCAGCGGTATTTTGAACGGTATAATTCTTGATATTTAGCTCAATATTTTTAGAGCGCGTTATCTCGCTAGAAGCTTTTTCTGGCAGGATATTTATTACTTCAAATTCTTGAATAGTCAAGTCTATGTAGAGTCTTTTTAAATATTCAAAGGTGCTATAAACATCTTGCGAATACTTCTCAACAAAGTTAATTTCATCAAAATTATAATTAACAACGCGAGTAAAAACAATGCTCGAATTTGAAAAAACAATTTGTCTAGCACCCCCAGTTCTCGTTTGAATTACTAAACAAAAAATATTATTTTCTTTTAATTTCAAAACCGATGGCATCGCCAACTGAGTATCAAGCTTTAAAATTTGTACAAAAACATTAAAGCATTCAACTGGAAGCATATAGATTCCAATTAAACGATTAGGTAATTCATAAATAAAATTTAACCAATTAGCAATATTTTCAGATTTTGAAGATGTTATAAACAAGCACTCAGACTTACTAGACTCGGTTTTTTTAAGTATACTTTTCTTTTTTGAATCTAGAGATGGCTTGTGATTTTTTAGTATAATGTAGTTTTTTAATCCTTCTTTATCTCCATCCGAAGACAAATCTCTTTTAACAATGCGCTCAAGATCAAATCTGCGCATCATCGGATAGGTTTTTTTCTTATATGTTTGATCGATTGTATCGAGCATTATATAAATTTTATAACCCTTGGAATTATTAAAAAAATTTACTAAATTTGGTTTATTTTCGTCAGTTAGCTTATCAACAAATTCTGAAATTACAGCATTTCCAGTGTGCTTGGTGATTATAGTTCCATTATTTCCAATTAGCACCACAATGGCTTTATTAGACATTTTAAAATAAAGTTAAATTTTAAATTTACATATTGTATATTTTTACTGATTAATAAAAAAACATGCAACATTATTTAGTTTTTTATGATAATTGGAATTGGAATTGACCTAATATCAAATGATAGAATAAAAAAAATTCTTAAAAAATTTGATAAAAATTTTAAAGAAAAAATTTTTTCAAAAAATGAATTAATTGATTTTGATAACAGATATAAGGATCAAGAAAAATTAACGCAAAATGCTATTAATTTTTTTGCTAAAAGATTTGCTTCAAAAGAAGCATTTTCTAAGGCTCTCGGCATTGGTATTGGTCGCGGAATTGACTTCAATGATATTGAAATTTTTAATGATAAATTTGGCAAGCCTTTTATTAGAATTTTAAACGATAAAGAAACAAAAATTCAAGAAATTCTAAACTGCAAAAAATACATTATTCATTTGACTATTAGTGATGAAAAATCAATATCTGGAGCGGTAGTTATTATCGAAAAAGTTTTATAAATTATATTAAATTTTGATATGAAAAATACGCATTCTAAAGTTATGGTAATCGGCTCTGGAACTTGGGGCACAGCGCTTTCGAATCATTTAGCGGTTAATAATTGTGCCGTTTATTTAAATTCAATTGAGAAAGATGTCGTCAACGAAATTAATCAAAAAAATTCTAATTCGAAATATTTTCCTAACTTAAAATTGCACAAAAATATCAAAGCGGGAACTGATTTTGAAAGTGATGTCGACTTTGTATTCATAGTTGTCCCGAGCAATGTCGCAAGAACTGTTTTTGAAAAAATTTCTACAACTAATTTTAAAAAAACTTGCGGATTTGTTATTTGCTCGAAAGGTTTTGAAGATAAAACCTTAAGTCTTTTGAGCGATTCTTTTGAACGCATTACTAAAAATAAAAACTATGTCGTTTTATCTGGACCAAACTTTGCGGTTGAAGTCGCAAATCAGGTTCCAAGCGTTACCACAATTGCTTCAAAAAATAAAAAAATCGCACAAAAAGTTATAAAAATTCTTAATAATGAAAATTTCAAAGCTATATATTTTAACGATCCAAGAACCGCCGAAATTTGTGGAATTGTTAAAAATATTTTAGCAATTGGATGCGGAATCGTTGATGGGCTTGAGCTTGGAGTCAATACAAAATCGGCACTTTTAGTAAAAGGAATTTCTGAAATTCAAGCTTTGTGTAAAAAAATTAAGGCTTCGAGCGATGTTGCAAATCCAGCTGGTTTTGGCGATATTTTTTTAACATGTTCGTCAACAAAATCACGAAATAATACTCTTGGAACCCTTATTGCTCAAGGCAAAACACCCGATAAAAATACAACCTACGAAGGCGCCAATTCTGCAAAAGTTATTGTCGAGTTTGCCAAAAAATACAAATTAAAACTGGATTTATGCGAAGCGCTAAGTAAAATTATTATTGAAAAATTTTCTAGAAACGAGATTAAATCTCGTATCATCAAAGCAATTTTATCTTAAATAAATGTCGCATAATTCTGTTCTTATTATTGATTTTGGAAGTCAAGTTACGCAATTGATTGCACGAAGAATTCGTGAATTTGGCGTTTTCTGTGAAGTAAAAAATTTTAATATTCCTCTCGAAGAAATTAAAAAAAATCTTCCGCGCGCAATTATTTTTTCAGGTGGGCCATCTTCGGTTTACGAAGAAAATGCACCAAAAATTTCTCCACAAATTTTTGATTTAAATATTCCAATTCTCGGCATTTGTTATGGTGAGCAATTAATTTGTGACATGCTTGGTGGTAAGGTTGAGAAGTCTTTTGAGCGCGAGTTTGGTAAAGCTGAAATCGAAATTGTTAAAGATTCAAAATTTTTTAAAAATTTTAAAAATCATCAAGTTTGGATGAGTCACGGCGACCACATTAGCAAGATTCCACAAGGTTTTGAAGTAATCGCCAAAACTCCAAAAGCGCCATATGCCGGCATTGCCAATGAAGAGAAAAAAATTTATGGCGTTCAATTTCATCCCGAAGTTTATCACTCAATCGATGGTGCTAAAATTTTAAAGAATTTTGTTATAGAAATAGCTGGTTGTTCGCCAGATTGGAGCATGAAAAATTTTAAAGATGAACAAATTGCTGATATTAAAAAAATTGTTGGTGATAAAAAAGTTATTTGCGGATTGAGTGGTGGCGTTGATTCGTCGGTGGTTGCAACTTTAATTAACGAGGCAATTGGTAAACAATTAACTTGCATTTTTGTTGATCACGGCTTGCTACGCAAGAACGAAGGCGAACAAGTTAAAGAAATTTTTACTAAAAATTTTGTTACAAATTTTATTTATTGCGATGCTAAAAAATTATTTTTGGATAAATTAAAAGGCGTTTCTGACCCCGAGCAAAAACGCAAAATTATTGGCAAAACTTTCATCGAAGTTTTTGACGAAGAAGCTTCTAAAATAGAAGGCGCAGAGTTTTTAGCGCAAGGCACACTTTATCCCGATGTTATTGAATCTTCACACCCAAATAAAGGCGCAAGTCAAACTATAAAATCACATCACAATGTCGGCGGATTACCTGAAAATATGAAACTAAAACTTCTTGAGCCAGTGCGCATGTTGTTCAAAGATGAGGTGAGGGCACTAGGTCGTGAACTCGGCGTTCCTGAAATTGTGGTTTCAAGGCATCCATTTCCGGGCCCAGGATTAGCAATTAGAATTCTTGGTGAAATTACCGAAGAAAAAATTAAAATTTTACAAGAAGCCGATGCAGTTTACATCGATGAAATTAAAAAAGCGGGGCTTTACGACAAAATTTGGCAAGCTTTTTGTGCCTTACTGCCCGTTAAAACCGTCGGCGTTATGGGCGATGCTCGAACTTACGAATATGTTTTGGCACTACGAGCAGTTACTTCCGTCGATGGCATGACCGCTGAAGTTTATAATTTTGAATCAAGTTTTTTATGCGAAGTTAGTAATCGAATTATTAATGAAGTTCGCGGGATTAATCGCGTAGTTTATGACTACACTTCCAAGCCACCCGGCACTATTGAGTGGGAGTAAGATTCTTCATTAATTTGTTGATTTTTAAACATTTTTTCTGTTTTCGATTCATTAATAAAAACACGAATTAAATCTAAAGCAATTTATACCTCTTTTATTGCTATTTTTGCTTCTTAAAAATTCATCGGCATTTTAGGTATTTTTTTAATTATGCACTCATTTTAATTTTTTTCAAAAACTATCTTTAAACCTTCTAGCGTAAGATCGGGCTGATGATGATGAATTATATTTGATGAAATGAGAGGTTCTTTAAATATCTCCGCAAGCCCGCCCGTGATAATTCGAGTTGCTTTAACTTGAAGTTCATTTTCGATTTTAACAATTAAACCTTCAACCATTGCAATATAACCATGATAAACCCCTGAATTCATTGCTTCAACCGTGCTTTTGCCAATAACATTTTTTTGAGCTTTAATCGAAATTTTTGGAAGTTGTGCTGTCATATCATGAAGGGCTTTGAGCGATAAATTAATTCCTGGAGCGATTATTCCGCCAAGATATTCGCCATTTTGCCCAACAACATCAAAAGTTGTGGCAGTACCGAAGTCAACAATGATAAGGTTTCCGCCGAATTTATTAAATCCAGCAATTGCATTTATTAAACGATCGTGACCAACTTCATTTTTATTTTTGATTTTAATCTCGATGCCTAACTTTGTTGATTCTTCGCCAATAACTAAAATTTTTTTTGTAACAGTTTCGCTAATAAATTTTTTAATAGCCTCGTGAATTCTTGAAGTTAAAATTGGCACTACCGAAGCAATGATACAACCGTTGATATTCAAGCAATCGACCTTATTTGTTAAACATAATTCAATAATATCAACGGCGTAATCATCGACCGATTTTTTATAATCGGAAATAATTCGCCATTTATGTTTTAAAAGATTTTTTTCAAACAATCCAATAACAATATTTGTATTACCAATATCAACGGCAAGTAGCATAAAATTATTTTAATTTAACACAAGCTTCGGTAATTCTTTGCATCGAATTACGCAAAAATTCATCGCTAGCAGCGTAGGAAATTCTAAAAAATCCTTCAGCTCCAAAAGCAACTCCAGGAACGACCGCAACCAATGCCTCTTCGAGAAGATAAGTTGCAAAATCATTGTCATTTTTAATCTCTTGACCCTTCGGAGTTTTTTTACCATAAAGACCTTTGCAACTAGGAAATACATAAAACGCGCCGTTTGGAACATTGCAATTAATGCCGTCGATTTTATTCAACATTTCCACAACCATATCGCGACGCTTTTGAAATAAAATTGCATTGGGTTTAATAAATTCCTGAGTGCCGTTATAAGCTTCAACAGCAGCCGATTGACCAATCGAACTTGGACAAGAAGTGCTTTGTGATTGAATTATTCCCATGGCTTTGATTAATTTTTCTGGACCCGCGCCAAATCCGATACGCCAGCCCGTCATCGCATAACTTTTTGAAACGCCATTGACCACCAAAGTGCGCTCTTTAAGCTTCGGCTCAACTGCGGCGATTGTTGAGAATTTTAAATTATCAAAAATTAAATGTTCGTAAATATCATCACTTAAAATATGCACTTGTGGATGACGCAATAAAACATCGGCTAAAGCGCGCAATTCTGATTCAGAATAACAAGCGCCCGTGGGATTACTCGGCGAATTTAAAATAAGCCATTTAGTTTTGTTAGTAATTCTTGATTCAAGTTCAGCCGGTGAAATTTTAAAATTATTTTTTTCTGAAGACTCGGCGATAACCGGCACTCCTGAGCCGAGTAAAACCATATCGGGATAAGAAACCCAATATGGCGCAGGAATAATAACTTCATCTTCAGGATTTAAAGTTGCAATCAGTGCATTATAAATTACTTGCTTTGCGCCAGTACTAACAGAGATTTCCGAAGATTTATATTCAAGATTATTTTCTCTTTTAAGTTTTTCAATTATGGCTTTTTTAAGGGCAGGCGTGCCGTCAACGGCGGTGTATTTGGTTTCGCCTTTTTGAATCGCTTTTATTCCAGCTTGTTTAATATTTTCTGGAGTATCAAAATCTGGCTCTCCCATTCCAAGTGAAATTATGTCGAATCCTTGGGCTTTAAGCTCAGAAGCCTTTGTTGAAACGGCAATTGTTGGAGATGGTTTAATGTTGGATAAAGATTTGGCAAGTAATGACATAAAAATATTTTATTTGTTTTAAAATTTAATAAAGCGATTGACTTTTTTTTAAAAAAATATTCTTATTAATTAGTGATTCTTTGTCAAACTAATTTTTAGATTTTTATTTATGAGTGGTGAATTCGATGTCGATCCTTTATTTCTTGGCTTAACGCGCCCACCAATGCTTCTTGGCGTGAGCTATACATTTGCAACATTAAACTTATTGATATGTTTAATGACTTTTGTTTTTAGCAATAACTTTTTTTATCTGTTAGTTTTATTACCACTTCTTCATGGAATCGCTTGGTTAATTTGCTTGAAAGAACCTAGAGCAATTGAATTATTTATGGCAAAAACCTCCAAATGCAGTGTTTGTAAAAATCGCTTTTATTTCGGCGGTGTTAATTCTTACGATCTTTATTAATAAAAAAAACTCTTGATTTATTTTTTTTAATTCTTAAATTAATTTACAAGTTTTATTAACCTTTATTTTAAAATTTTATGTCTAAGCCAAATTCTCCAAGTCCTGCACCACAAGCCCCTTTAGTTGCGTCTCCAGTACAACAAACAAAAGTACCGCAAAAATAGTTTCTTTTTTTTTAATTTGTTACCAAAAAATCTTATTTATATTCATTTATAAATAAGATTTTTTTTTGGAAAAAATTAACTTTATTTTATAAATAAAAGTCTTTATTCTTCAATCCATGCTATCGGCATAATTTCATACAAACATTTCATAAAAAATATATTTTGTGGTCCACAAATTTAGAACGCATAATTGCAGTGCATTAAACAACAGCAATATCTCTCAAGAAGTTAAATTATCTGGCTGGGTTCATTCAAAGCGCGATCATGGTAGCCTTATTTTCATCGATTTACGCGATCATTATGGCCTTACGCAAATCGTTATTGACCAACAAAATAAAAAACTCAATCTCGACGCAATCGCTTCAATCAAGCTTGAATCGGTTATTACTGTAGTTGGCAATGTTGTGGCTCGAGATTTGGAAGCGATTAACACAAAAATTCAAACTGGTGAAATTGAAGTTAGGGTTGAAGAGCTTATAATCGAGTCTCTAGCCGAACAAATTCCATTTCAAATTAACGCCGAAAATGAAAATTATCCCGAAGAATTGCGTTTAAAATATCGCTTTCTCGATTTGCGTCGCGACAAAACTCATAAAAATATTATTTTACGCTCACAAGTGATTTCAGCACTTCGCGTTGAAATGGTGAAACAAAATTTTCTTGAAATTCAAACGCCAATTTTAACTGCGTCAAGCCCCGAAGGAGCGCGTGATTATCTAGTTCCGGCCCGTCTTCATCCAGGGAAATTTTATGCTTTACCTCAAGCTCCGCAACAATTTAAGCAACTTTTAATGGTTTCGGGCTTTGATCGTTATTTTCAAATCGCGCCATGTTTTCGCGACGAAGATTTGCGCGCAGATCGCTCGCCAGAATTTTATCAACTCGATGTCGAAATGGCTTTCGTTACTCAAGAAGATGTGTTCTCAGCAATTGAGCCCGTTATGTATAACATCTTTAATCAATTCGGTTGTAAAAAAATCTATGATAAAAATTTTATAAGAATTCCTTATGAAGAAGCTATTTTAAAATATGGCATCGACAAGCCCGATTTGCGTAATCCAATTATAATTTCCGAGGCGACCAATATTTTTGTCGCTTCAGGTTTTTCAATTTTCACCAAAGCCATAGAGCAGGGCGCTATTATCCGCGCGATTCCAGCACCAAAATGCGCATCGCAACCACGATCATTTTTTGATAAAATGATCGAATTTTCACAAAGCGTTGGTGCCAAAGGCTTGGCTTATATTATTTTTGATGACAATGGCGAAGCCAAAGGTCCGATTGCTAAATTTTTAGCACCAGAAAAACTTGAGGAATTGAAAAAAACTGCAAATTTAAATAATGGTGATGCGGTATTTTTCTCCTGCGGAAAATCTCATGAAGCCATTAAAATAGCTGGTCAAGTGCGTATAAAACTTGGACAAGATTTAAACTTAATTGATGAATCAATTTATAAATTTTGCTGGATTGTTGATTTCCCAATGTATGAACTTGATCATGAAACGGGCAAAGTTGAATTTTCTCACAATCCATTTTCAATGCCTCAAGGCGGACTAGAAGCACTAAACTCGCAAGACCCAACCACAATTAAAGCTTTTCAATATGATATAGTTTGCAACGGGGTCGAACTTTGCTCAGGAGCGATTCGCAACCACAAACCAGAAATCATGTATCGTGCTTTTGAAATTGCTGGTTATGGCAAAGATGTTGTTGAAAAACAATTTGGAGCGATGCTTAATGCTTTCAAATTTGGCGCACCTCCGCACGGTGGTTTAGCTCCCGGAATTGATCGCATCGTCATGCTTTTAGCCGACGAACCAAATATTCGTGAAGTAATTCCTTTTCCGATGAATGGTAAGGCGCAAGATTTAATGATGGGCGCGCCAGCCAATGTTTCAGAGCGCCAATTAAAAGAACTTAAGATTTTACTTGTAAAAACAACTTCTTAAAGATTTTTGATTTGAAAAATTAACTTTTCAAAACTTTTTAAAGTTTATAACCTAGTTTGACTTTTATCAAATCGACTAATCAAATTTGCTAAAGTATAATTTGCAAAAATACACTCAACGCAAACCCACTCTAACAACCCCGCTTTACGGCTTATACTCCTACAAATTTCACAAGCTGTAAAAAGCTTCAGGCTATAGATCCCCTCTTGAGGACTTGCAAACCTGAACTTTACGAAAATACTCGAAACAATTTCGGTGTAATCGCTCCCCCCCCCTTTTTTTTTGAGGGCTCTACACGTTTAATAGCCTAAACGGCTATTTTTAGCGAAGAGCAGGCTTAAGAGAATTTAACAGAAGTTAAATTCTCTTAAGCCGTGGGGGGTCAGAAAACTAGAGCATCAAAGGATCTTGAGTTCGCAAAGAAAAGTTGAAGAAAAAAATTCCAAAATTGGCAATTTATTGATTTAACTTTTAAACTAAAAAATAACTCAATTTTTCTAAAAAAACCATCAAAAAATAACCTAAAAAATCATCGATTTTTGTTAAAAAAATTTCTAAATTTTTGGATTCAAAACAAAATCAAGAAATTGTCTTTTTTGAAAAATTTATTTTTTGGAATTTCTCTCTCTGGGTTGAAACCGTTCATTATCTAAGCTTTTTTGACCCCCCACGATTCTAGAAACTTAACTACCGTTAAGTTTCTAGAATCTACTCCCCCTCAAGGGGGGAGTTAAAGCGCAAAAGATTTAAGAAAAAAGATTATAGCGTATGGGTGAATTTATTTCGCCCACATAGGCTCAATCTCTTGCAAAATTTGTGTTAAACAAATTTAATTAAGCGAAAAGAGGTATAACTATTTTTTAAAATTTCGACGATTATCGTAATTTTTATTATATGGTTTTTTAAATGAAAGTTTGCGACTAAAAGTTAGAAGTCCGAAGCAAGATAAAATTAAAAGAGCATTAATAATAAAAAGCTTTAAAGCCAATCCGCGGTAGCCTTGATTGATAAGATCGTAAATCAAGAAAAGCAAACCAAGATTATAAACTGTACCAAAAATCATACCATAAAAATATGAACTATTATTGGCTTTTTGTTGATTATCCTGAAGCTTGTGACGATGATCTTGCTCTTTTTTTGTGAGATCGATTAAAGCGTTGCGCTCGATTGGTAATTCACTTCTAGAATCGAAGTTATCACGATTGTTTTTATGTTGTTCGTTCATATTTTGTTTTTAATTTATAGTTGGCTTGATTTTTGTCGCGAGTAATTGTCATAAAATCTTTTTCAAGAGCAATTTTTGCCTCTGTGAAAGAGTGTTTTCTTAACTTAACAAAGGTAAGAGTTGATACTGAAACAAAGCCCGCGATGAAGCTTTTTAGCGACGAAATTGTAAACATTTTTTTTAGAAAAATAAGTTAAACTTTTTTAAAAAAGTTTTTCTTATATTCGTGATATTTTTTTTAAAATCAATTTAAATTTACAATTTTTTTTTGTTTTTTTAAGGATTTAATAAAACCGCTTCAGTTTGTTTTTTTCGAAATTCTATAAGTTTTTTAGCAAGCTTTTCATCATTCATTGCTAAAATTGCTATCGCTAAAAGTGCTGAATTTTTTGCGCCAGCCTCACCAATCGCCAAAGTAGCCACGGGAATACCTGCCGGCATTTGCGCAATTGACAAAAGAGAATCGAGTCCATCAAGAGATTTAGTTTTAATTGGCACTCCAAGAACTGGAATTTCAGTCATTGAAGCAACCATTCCCGGAAGATGCGCAGCGCCACCAGCGCCAGCAATAATCAATTTTATTCCATCTTTTTTAACATTCTCACAAAATTCATAAAGACGCTTTGGCGTACGATGCGCTGAAACAATTTTCGTTTCAAATTCAACCGCAAATTCTTGCAAAATTTCTTCACATTTTTTCATGGTTTCGTAGTCAGATTGACTTCCCATTATTATCGCAATTTTTTTCATAAGTTTTTTGTTAATTTTATTTTAAAAAATAAGTTTATGGCCAATTTTCAAGATTTTTGTAATTTGCAAAAGCCTTAGTTTTGTTTTCACCTTCACAATTACCGAGATATAATTGATTTGGATGGTCTTCTTCATTTTCACGGGACCAATCCCAGTCATCATCATCGCAAGCACGATTATAAGTTTGAGGGCGGCACGGTTGAATATAGCAAGTATAACGATTAGTTACTCCATCCTCACGATCCCATTCAGCCGACCAAATTCCATCATTACAAGAATATGATTTTAAATATTTTCTATGATATCCTCGCTTAGAACATCCCCCAATTGTACAAGACTCAAATTGATATGTACAATAACCACATTTACCAAATTGCCTTTCATAACCAAATCGCCCTTGATAAAAACTTGGATCCTTAGGAAAAGCCTTTGTTGTGCCAGATGCCATAGAATCAGCATCCCTATGTTCTGGAGCTATATATTTGGCAAGTGGGAACCAATTTCTACCTAATGATAAAGACCCTTCATTTTCACTTAAAGAACTTATAAAACATCTTCTAGCCACCTCGCAATTGTCTTGAATCCCCCCCCAATTAGCAAGACCACCAGTCCTTGTGCACTCTATTTTTGGATTGATATTCGATCTCACCAATGTTGTCGATTGCATTATTAATTTATTTAGGAAACCTGGTGCGCATCCTAATTGTATTATTTCATTAACTTGTTGACCATTTCTAAGAATGTCGCCCTTGACTCTTACCATATGAGCACCCCGATCTTGATATGAAACAGTGTCTTGAGGTATACGATTAAAAAAGCAATACTGAGCGCAAGGACTTCTATCTGAATCGGCTACTTCTTGAAAAAATGTTCGATCCACGATTTTTGAATCTGACGAAACGCATTTATATTTTGGAGGTTGATAGGATCTAGAAATATTCGGTTTAAAAAAAGCATCATCCGTTTGTTGATAATGCAATTCCTTGCATGAAGTGGTAGCTGTATCATCGGTGTTAATTCTTAAATATTTCGAATCAGCATATTCAAAAAGTGTTTGTTCTTGTGAAAATTGAATATAAGATTTTCCATCAGCAACTGGAATACCAGAATCATCATTATTACCTACAGGACTAAAAGCACAAAGTGGAACTGGATCACTCCAAACTCCCTTTTCATTACAAAATCTTGATAATGCAAAATATTGCCTCGCCGAATTACTTCTAAAATCTGAGGCTGAAACTCTACCCGTGTATTCTGGAAAGACGCCATTATTTATTGCATTCGAAAATTTCATAACACTATGACTCCCAATTTGTCCATTTTTCCAATATACAACCCCCGTTGCTCCAGATGAAATTACATGCTGTGTTGCTCCAACATTAATTCTATCATCACCAATTCCAATTCCATTTATTACTTCATATCCCGGACAATAATTTACGCAAGAAGAGTTTGGTAAGCTCCATGCTACATTGACAGCTCCGGTTGAAAAAACTTTATTTGTAGCGCAACTTCTCTTAGGAAGAGTTCTCTTGTCTTCATCCAATGCGCCATCAACTCTTCCATCTGTATACTCTCTTATTATCCAATTATTATTATCTAGGGTTAAAATATATTCTTTGTCCTTATCAATATATCCGACACTCAAAGAAGTAGCTTTTCCCAGTTCGTATGATTTTACTATTTTAAGTGGCCAAGAGCTTAGCCTCGTTTTTAAGGTTGGGGAAAAAGTGCTATTTGTTCTGTGAAACTTAACTTTTATTTTTTTTGTGCCATCTGGAATAGGTAATGAAATCCTATATTCATCAGATAAATAATTATATTTAACCCAAGTTGAAATATTATTTTCTTTGCCTAGCACAAAAGTATAAACTTCGCCATCTTTCAGATCAAGTTGATTTTCAGAGTTTTCTTCTTTTATTTTATATTCAGGAAGTCCTACTATATTAACTACCTGAAGAGTTGGCTCTTTAAAATAATAAGATGCAACCAAGCCAAATTCTTTTGTAACGAGGGATTGACAATCAGAAAAATCGCTGGTAGCAATTGAGCATGATGTCTTACCTGCGCATTGATTTAGAGATTGTGTCAACGAGCTTGGGTCGTGGCAAGATCCATATTTCCAAATATTAGATTGTGGTAAAGATGGCGCTCCATATGAAGCAAAGAAAATTTCGTTAATAAATGTTCCGGGTGGCACTTCTCCTGTCTGGGTTCCAGAGACTAATGAAAATTGAGTTGCTGGAGAGGCGACTTTTCCATATAAAATTCCCGCAGTTTTTTGAGCATTGAAATTGATTTGAGAAGATTGCATTTCACCAATAAAATAAGGTCCAAAAACATTTGAAATTAATTCATTATCTAGATTTGCAACATTACTAACTTTTGCTACTGCATTAGAAGAATTTGCATCTTCACCGCCACCAGCTCCACCACCGCCACCTCCAGCTATAGCGATAATTCTTTTATCATTTAATGCTATCATTGAAGCTGAACCACCGCCACCTCCCGAACCAGAAGTGCGCGAAGTTGCTGTATTTCCACCATTTCCACCATTTAAAAATCCAATTGTATTGCTTATTTTTCCGCCAGCTCCACCAGCTCCTGCCGTCGAAGTTACATAAGTATTAAATGTAGCTTGGAGATTAACGGTTACATCGCAAGAGGCTTCTTTACAGGTCGAGGAAACTCCTGTTACCGTTCCTTTTCCAGGCTGGCTTAGTAGTGGTAATCCGCAAGTATATGTAACGCTTCCAGAATATCCCGATTTATCGCAACTAGTAGTCTTGTTGACGCCATATTCTAAATTAGTTTTTGCCAACATTCCAAATCTAAAGGGAAGATCACAGGTGACTGGGGCACAAGGATTCGCAGTTCTTAATTCGCCAATCTTACTACCTCCTGAACATGAATATTTAGGAGCAAGATCTGCAGAGACTTGATAAAATCCAGCTTTACAAGTTGTTGTAATATAATTACTTCCATTCCATTCAACGCTCGTGTTATCCTTAACTGAATTTAATATAATCGGAATTTGACAAGTGATTCTGCTACAAGAGCCTTGAAAATCCAATATTCCACGATCTGGTAATGTTGTATCATCCTTATATAAACATGTATATTTTGGCCTAGTTGCCTCTTCGTAATAATAACCTTGTGCACATTCAAGCCCAAAAAAACTCGCTGAAAAATCAACCAATTTTCCATCTGCAGTGGTATTTCTTCCAACTGGAATTAAGCATTTTATTATTTTACATGGAGTATTCCATACAAGGGCTCCACTTATTTCGCATGTAAATGTTGATACACCCCAATAACCACTTGAAGTATTACAATCTTCGCTTTCAGAATTGCCATCTTTATACTCATAAGTTTTTTGACCGTAAGAATAGCATTTTACTATTTCGCAAGCATTTTGATACTCAGCAACTGCATTATTTGTTTCGCATGTATAAGTTGGATCTACAAGTGTTAGGAGGGTCGAATCATATTTTTCTATATAACCAGAAGCGCATTTATAAGTTTTAGGAGCGCTAATGGGTGAGTAATCGACTTGTCTATATGCAGGGTTACTATTCGCAAGAGGGATTATGTCTGAATTTGCTTCAGCAGGTAAATTACATTTTATTCCAATGCAAGATCCTGAATCTATTCTGAAAGATGGATTGCCGCTCAGGCAAGTGTAAAAAATTGTTCCGACATATCCTGCGTCACAATTAAAACTACCACTACCTGATTTGCTGGGTTTAGCGGCATATCCAACTCCACTTGGGATTGAGCAAGAAATTGGGTTGCAGGTTCCGGTTTGGGTATAAACTCCCCCAATGCAGGTATAAGTTGGAGAGCCAGTAAATCCATCTTTACATGTTAATCCAGTTGTTGATGTGCTTGCGAAACTTACCGAGGTTTGAGTAACATTGAAGGTATCTGGAACGGTACAATTAGCGCTTTGAACACAAACTTCGCTGGCATTTTTAGTATAACCCGTGGCACAACCACATTTTCCAATGTTTTCTGCTAAGCCAAATGAAGCTTGTAACTCTGTGCAAGTATATCCGACGGTTCCGGTGTAACCAACTTTATCACAAGTTATAGAAAGATTGTTATTGCTATAATATAATAAATTTTGCTGACTATAACCCAATCCCTCAGGAGCCCAACATTTAATTGCAACACAAATGCCATTAGCGTCTTTAGCAAATCCCGTAGCACAACCACAAGCAGATGTTATGGCAAAAATTCCCGGATTGGTTGTGCCTGTGCAAGTGTAAGAAGCAGTTCCGGTGTAAGCAGTGCCTGAACAATTAACTGTTGATGCTGTTGCGCCTGTAAAATTTAAATCGGTTAAAGTAGTTGAAGGTAAGCCATTATAGTTAGTGCCACTTGAACTACATTTAATTGCAGCACAACTTCCAGTAACGGTTGCTGGACCAGTAGTTGTGCAAGTATATTTTGGAGAGCCA
>Ga0209443_1001071_pt1 | contig 17679 bp, 8 predicted proteins | sample LauGreBMM110DCMD_2_FD_187571 | JGI IMG/M metagenome (GOLD analysis project Ga0209443, IMG submission 187571) | Freshwater lake microbial communities from Lake Michigan, USA - Su13.BD.MM110.DCMD (SPAdes) (version 2) | ecosystem: Environmental > Aquatic > Freshwater > Lake | place: Lake Michigan... | reverse complement strand
CCATTCGAAAGACATCTTCAATGTATACTAACGTAAAAAATTGCGAAACTGAAATTATTGATACATGCAGGTCGAAAGTCTAAAAGACCTTGTTGGAAGCTGATGAAGGCTTTTATTCCATTCGTTTAAGGTTGATGAAGCCCGGCTGTCACTGTTTATTTGAGCAGTTCATCAAGCTTCTTGTATATCTCATCGTCTTCACCAACGAACCTGCCAATGATTTTTCCTGCAGGATCAACAATAATTTTAGTAGGGAAGCCAGCCACACTAAACTTAAGAATGTAGTCTTCCATTTTTGTACTCAATACTTGGTGCCATTGATATTGCGGCTTTCCATCAAGAAATTTTTTCCACCTTTCTCCATTATCGGATTCTGATGCCACGCCTACAATTTCCAGCTTGGCTTGATATGTATCGAGGTATTCTTTCATCTTAGGCATTCCAGAGATACAAGGTCCGCACCAAGTACCCCAAAAATCAAGCACTATATATTTTCCACGAAGTGATGAAAGATCAAACTTCTTTCCAGTATAGGTATTCATAGAATTTATATCAGGTACCGTTTTACCAACAGCTGTCAATGAAAATCCATCCACTCTTTTGGCAACATCTGAATAAAAAGAAACATCAACCAGTTTTTCCCTGTTCATTTTTTTAAAGAATGCTGTAGCCAACCCATTTGACAGTTGGGAGCGGATCATCATATCTGACAAAAGCCAGATGGCCGCTGCAGATGATGGGTGCTCTTGGATGAAATTTTCTTTTATTGCAATTACCTGCCTGTCCAATAATGCAGCAGTGTCTTTCATTTTCTTTATTACAGCAGAATCGGTAACAAGTTTATTTGAAATTTTAACCGTTACATTCACACTTTGATTCAACAATGGATAGATCTCTTTATTGAGGTTGGTAAAGTCATTGTTGATTTTGTCACCAGATGGATATACATCCACAAAATCAGTAATCTTACCAGCCAATTTTATATTTGCACCAGGGAAAACAAACAATTGAATTGAAGAGGACTTGGCCGGGTAATATCCTCCACCGCCAGCTTTTTTTACAACCCTGTCCACATTTGGGCTGATAGATGCATACAAGAGCTTGTCTGCAGTACCCGTGTAGGAGAAGGCCTCGTTTTCAACTTTTATAGAATCTCTTCTATATCCACCCTTAAATGCACCATCAAAGATGACAAGGAATATTTTAGTTGCATCAAGGCCTTTTATTTTTCCGGTTAAGGTAAAACTATTTGATTGGCCTAAAGTAAACTGTCCTATTAACATCGTTAAGATCAATAAGTAATACCTCATTTCGGTGCTTTTTATTTTTGAATAATGTTTATTTAATTTCCTTTTTTAAAATATCGTCCAAAACATTCCCTTTCACTTGGCGAGCAATTATTTTTCCTTGTGGGTCTAATAAAAAATTATCAGGAATGGGCTGTACGCCGTAAAGTCTCGCAAGTTTGTTTTCAAAAGCATTGAGCTCAGATGTATGTATCCAGGGCAACTTGTCTTCCATAATCGCTTTTACCCACTTCTCCTTTTTGTCGTCCAATGAAATACCGATGATGACAAGTCCCCTGTCTCGATACGAATCATATAGTTTTTTCAGATGGACGTTATCCGCACGGCAGGGGATACACCAGCTGGCCCAAAATTCAAGCAGCACAAAACTTCCACGGAAGTCAGACAAACTGAATTTTTTTCCGGAGATGTCAATTGCTGTAAATTCAGGCGCAATATTTCCAATAGCAGATTTTTTTCTGGCATTGATTTTCGCTGGGATATTTTTCACATATCCAAGATTCTTGATCTGTGGGGACAGACCTGAATAAAGATTCTCCAGTTGATTTATTGTGAGCTGATCCTGCAATACATAGAGGTATATGGCGCTGGCAGGAGAGTTTTTATGTGTTGATATGAACCCAATTCTTCCTCCCTTAATTGAATCCCGCAATATATTTATCTGGGTTTCTATTTTCTTTACCTCATCGGTGTTTCCTCCCAATTGTTTTATCTGCGCCAGCAAATCCGTGATGCTGCCATACAATTTACTCTCGGACTTTTTCTTCAACATATATTCTTCATTACCCGGTGTTCCAGTAACAGATATATGATCAAGCGAGTCAATTTTCCCCTTCAGGCTTATTGTTCCCTCCTCGATAAAAAGGGAAAAACTTCTTCTTGCGCTTACCCCACCTAACCGGATAGAAGCATCCCGCATGGCGATGCTCTTACCGCTAAAAGAAAAATGGTTGTCTTTTGCAATCGAATAAAGGGTATCAACCTTAAGTATCCCCTGTCTGTCATATGTCTTGATCAACAGAATGGTACTATCATTGTTAAGCCCTTCAATAAACCCATTTATCGCATAATTAAATTTATTCAGCTGTGCGAATGAGGTAATACATAAAACAAGAAATAGGATAATAATATTAAGTCTTTTCATACCTACTGCATTTTTTGCTTATAGAATTCGCATGTTTCTTTAGCCGAATTTCATTTTATTTATAACAGCGAGTCTATCATGATCTCAAGTGTACGTTCATTGTGCTGATCGGTACGAAAATTTGCAAATACAATGTTTCCTTCTTTGTCCAGTAAAAAATTGGTAGGTGCTCCCCTAACCCCGAAATGTTTTTCAGCCCAAGCTGAGGTTGACTTTAAAGGGGTAAAACTGTATTTTGTACCTTTCATAAAAGGAAGCACATAATCATCCTGATTGGGGAAAATATTTATCCCAAGATAAGCGACCTTTTTTTTATCATATTTTTTCACCACATTTTCAAAATGCGGAAATTCCGCCCGGCATGGTCCGCAACCCGGGAACCAGAAAGTAATCAAAACTACTTTCCCTTTTAAATCTGAAAGTGACAATATTGAATTTGATGTATACTTTCCTAACTCAAAAGGGTAAGCAGGCTTTTTCGTTTTGTTCCTGATGGCCCAAAGGTCATTGCTAACGCCACTTTCATCTTTGCCAATTTTTCCCGAATAAACTTTCAATAATCTTGCCAATTCATCAGTTGGATCTTTGGCATGTTTCTGAAGCAATTTCTCATACCCAGCCACTGAATTACCGGTCCTATCAGCAAGTTCAGCCTCAAGAATAACCACTTTTTCCTGGAATGAAGTAAATCTGGCCAATTTCAATTTTAAGATGGAATCGTATGCTGCTTTATAATTACGGCCATCCATATGTTCTTGAATAACGGAGATGCTTTTAGCAAATACTTGCATTTCACTCCATCCCCTCTTTGCACCCATTGACTGAGCCAAATCATTTGCCTTGTTGAATTGTTGAGAAAAAAGATACTGATCAAACAATCCGTTCATTCCAGATTCAGACCAGTTGAATTTTTCTGGCGGAAACTTTGACCGGAGTTCCTCGTAAATTTTAATCTTGCTATCCCTGTCCTTGGTCTCATAGGCGAGCCAGTACAGACCCTGAGCTGCCCTTTCGTGTGCGGGGAACAACTTCACAAGCTCTTGGACCTTTTCACGATAAAAGTCAAGGTTGGTTCTGCGAAAATTCACTGCATAATAAAACAGATAGGCTGGATTGGCAGGGTCGGCCTCACTGGCCAATTTCATGTAATCAGAAGCTGCTTTACCATTACCCCATCTTTCTGCATCGATGGAAAGTTTGAAAAGGGCATCTGCATTTTTAGCATCAAGCTCAAGTACTTTTTTCAGGTAAGCTGTTGCTTTGGGACTTTCGTGGTCGTAGAAGGCTGATCCAATGGCGTAATGTACAGCAGGAATTGATGGAAACATGCTTGCCCAAATCCGGTATTGATTATCCAGCATGACTTCAGCACTGTCATACCTTGATTTGTAATCCCTTTCCAGAATAAACAGATTACCGTCCCAGCCTATTGATTTTATATAGCCTGAATGATAGGACAGGCTATCAGGATGGGCTTCAACTTTTAATTTCCAATCTGATACAGCTTTCCAATCAATTGGAGCGGGAATTTTAATTGATTGCTGTGCATATGAAGATGTAAAGGCCACAGAAATAATTGTGCAAAATACGATTATGCTGAGGCGTTTATACAATAGCTTCATTATGCTTGTTTCTTTTGGTGAAGAGATGGCAAACTCAATAAGTGTTCTGCAACAATGTACCCCGACCCGCTACCAATTCATTGTTGTGTAACGGCAAAGCATATCGCCTAGCGTTTTTCTCAAGGGTATATGTTTTTATTGGCTGAGATACATCCGGTCCTGCAAAGGTTAAAGGATAGAATTGTTTGGTTACCACTACGTCGTCAGCTGGATCAGCATTGTTGTTAAATCGGCGCAAGTCAAACCAACGTTGCACAAAGGGCATTTCTCTTCTTCGTTCTTGTAAAATCTTGGTTAGTGCCTCCGCCGGGTTTGCTGCAGTTAAATTAACAGACGCCCCAGGTTTTATTCTTTTCGCACGAAGTGTATTTACCGCTGATAATGCACCAGCCATGTCGCCTGTTCTCGCAAGACACTCTGCTTTTATCAATAACATTTCAGCAGTTGTTGGACCTGAGGGGATTTTATCTTTAAAGAAGAAAACATAGCTAGGAAGACCGTTTGTTGGCGTATTAGAACCAAAATAGTATGAATAGTTTTCAACTATATGAAATTCATAACGACGGTCGTTGGCTTGATCATAAAGGTTTAATAATTCGGTACTTGGCAAATAAAACCAAGAGCCATAATTCTGCATGCGAAAATATAAAAATTCTTTCCATCCAATCATATCAACCAAATTTGTTTGATTGTTGTGGGTATATGGAAGTTGCAGGGTAAAAGCTGGGGCGCCTGTAACAGCATAAGTAGCCGGTGTTCCATAATACATTTCAGCAGGCTTATTGTAATCTACCAACACATTGTATTCATTCAAAGCGAGATTGGCATATTTCAACGCTTCAGTATAGTTGTTTCTGTTGAGGTAGTACCTTGCAGCAAACCCATTAACAGCAGCTGTACTAGAACGCCAATGCTCAGGCCTACCACCCGAAACCAAAGGCTTGTTTATTTTTAGTGCCTCTTTTAAATCAGCTTCAATATCATTGTACGTTTTTTCCAGGCTCTGGCGTGTTAAATCCTCTTCAAAACTTGTAAGTTTTTTAGAAGGCAACCCCATTTCACCCTTATTTGCTTCTGTATAGGGAAGGCAATACGTATTTGCCAATTGCCAATACGCATAACACCTTAACATGTGTGCATCTGCTTTTAGCCTTGCTTTATCTTCTGGGCTGCCACCTGTTACCTTTTCAAGATTATTCAATACGGCATTCGCATAAAAAATATCCCTCCATTCGCCTCCAGAGCTTGCCCATAATGCATCCCCGCTAGACGTAACTGGGGCAAAGTCAACATCCCAGAATGCGCGAAAAATGTTAGGCAGAAAGGTAAAATTACCCCTCTTGTTATCATACGTTTTGGCATTAAGGCCATAATCATCTGTACCCATCCAACTTTGATTTTCATCGCTATAAAAAACACTATAGTTTTCCATCAACGCTGTTAGCTGATCTGTGGTTGTCAAGGGTAATGAAGAATTTTTGCTAATCCTTTCGTCCAGAAACTTTTTGCATGAGCCTAATCCACAAACTACAGCTACAAGAACAACAAGGAGTAGTGATTTATTTTTGAATAACCTTTTCATATATTTAGTTTTATCTTTTTAGAAATCAAACTTTAATCCAACTGTGGTTTTAGGTCTGGGATTTAAAGTTCCCAAGGCGTATAGCGGGTCTTCCCCATATTTATTTGCCAAGATCACAAAGAGGTCGTTTCCTTGGAGATAAATTCGGAAGTTGGTAAACCCTGTTTTTTTCAAAACGGATTTAGGCAGGTTGTATGTAAGGTTCACCTCTTGCATCCTTATCCAAGATGCGTTCTGCGAAAGATATGAAAAGTTGCTATGGAACCTATCCCAGAAGAAAAATCTTGGCTCTGCTGCATTTACTGGTAATGTCAACAATTCTGATGATTTGGCATTGAGTACATCACCTACAAATTTGTTGGCCAACATTCTGCTCGCGAAAGACCATTGCACTGGGTAATTGAAGCCTCTTCTCTGGAACACATGTCCAAAGTTCCCCGTTACAATGAACGAAAGATTAAAATCTTTGTATTCAAAACTATTCATAAATCCCAATGTAACAGGCGCTACCATTGTTCCCGGGCGGTCAAGATAAGTTCTGGCATCGCCGGGTATGAATGTTTGCATATCAAAGTTTACGCCGCCTGGCCCCAAAACTGTTGGCTGACCTGCAGTGTTAAAGCCCATGTATTTGTACATCCAAAGTGAATTGGCATTATAATCAACAGCATAGGATGCAGTGCTTCTCGATGTAAGTGAAGATGAATTGTATTGGGCAATAAACAAATCTGTTATCCTGTTTTTATTGTAGGAAAAATTCAAATTACCTCTCCAACGCATATCTTTCGTGATATCCATCACAGTACCCAATTCCAATTCAATTCCTCTATTTACCATCTTTGCATTGTTAAGGAATTGGGATGTTGACCCATTTACAGCAGGAATGGCAATGCTGGCCAAAAGATCTTTACCACTTCTCTGGTATAAATTGATATTGCCAAATAATTTGCCCCTAAAGAGTGAATAATCAATCCCTATATTTGTTGTACCTGTCTTTTCCCAACGGAGTGTTGGATTTCCCAGGCTGGAAAAAGAGGCAGTATATTGATTGGTAAGTACATTTGGAGTTGAACTCAGGCTCAGCAATGGCATAAAGGACGTGCTTCTATCCTGATTCCCGTTATACCCGTATGTAACACGCAAAGTAAGCCTATCAACAAATTTTACCTTAAAGAAATTTTCTTTCCATACCTGCCAACTTCCTCCTGCTGACCAAAAAGGATTATACCTGTATTTAGGATCATTTGTAATGAAGTTGGCACCATCGGACCTTACACTAGCAGACAAAGTATATTTGTCGTCATGGGTATATGCAGCATTACCGAAAGCAGAAAAAAATCGATCAGTTGTATATCCAAATGAATTGGTGTATCCAAAGGTTGCAGTCTGATTTTGCCAGTTTCGGATGGTCAGGTTAGTGGGTACTCCAGTTCCATTTTGATTTCCATTAACTGGTGTCCCTCCTGGTCCATTTGGAAAAATGCCCAACTGTAAGGTTGCATCATTATATCCGTATGTAGTTGGTTGGCCAAATGTTTGAAGAACCCTGCTTTGTTGTTCTGTTCCAGCAACAAAATTTAAATCCCCCTTTGGACCAATCCGCTTATCTATCCGCATAATATTCCTGAAATTCCATGCGACATTCTGTGTTCGGCTTTGGTTTAATATTTGACCTTTAGGTAGGTTCAAAATTGGTGCAGTTGTCATTGCAGCAGGAAGACCTGGGTTCCAAAAAGCATTCTGGTTAATTGTTTGTCGCACCGTAAAACTGTTGGTATCATATAAACTGCGGTTTTGAGTCAAGAAATATTCATACTGGATGCTTGATTCAAAACTTATGCCTTTGATAGGTTTTATTGTAATTCCAGCTTGCATCCTGGCATTGTAATCCCTGGAAACCTGGCTACGGGTGTTAATTTCTCTTGCCGGATTATAACTCCAATCTTTATAGGGAAAGAGATTTCTGGGGACACTTCTTTCAATTACTGGCGTGTAATATTTTAGCGTTGTTCCTGTAAAACTCCCGTTGGCGTTTTGAAGCATCTCGTAAGGAGCCAGGCTTTGGATTTCTGACAAGGATGAACCATTGTTGGTGTTAGTGTTGTGCTGCAAAGTTGTATTTAAAGAAAAATCAAGCCATTTTGTAACATTGGCCAAAGTGCGGTAGTTTGCTAAAAACCTTTTATTGTATGTTTCTTTAAAGTTTGATTGATTTTCCTCAAACATAAACGAAAACGCATTGCTCATTCTTTCAGTTGCACTGAATAAATTGATATTATACTGTTTTGATACCGGATTTGATAGCAGTAAATCTGAGATCTGTTCTCTGTTATTAAGCCCTTTCAAGCTATCTAACACAAAATCTCTTCTTGCCAGCGTAATGAATCCAAGCTTTTGTTCATTGAGTGCGTTTTGCCCTGGAGTCCAAGTCCATCCGCTGTTACTGACGATGTTTCCTGCGTTTGTTTGAGCACCCCATTTATCAAATGCCAACTTCTCATATTCCACTTGCTGGGCGGAAGTTGCCAATGGAGCAGAATAGTTGAGGTCAATTTTACCTCCAATTCTGGTGAAAGCATTAAACTCTATCCGAAGCGGTGTGCCTCTTTTTGCTTTTTTAGTGGTAATTACAATTACTCCGTTCACTGCTCTGGACCCCCAAATAGAGGAGGCTGCTGCATCTTTCAAAATAGTGATGGATTCAACATCATTTGGGTTGAGGGTATTGTACCCTCCCTGAATTGGAAATCCATCTACAACAACAAGGGGTTCCTGGTTTGCAAAGAGGGTTGATAAACCCCTGATTTGAAAGAATGGATTCCCCTCCTCATCCATTCTAAGTGCCTGCACACCTGACGTTGTGCCAATAATTCGTGAAGAAATATTTGTTGTCGGTTTATCCAATTGTTGCCTGCTGATTACCCCAAAAGATCCTGTTGCCCTTTCTTTTGGCAGAGACTGATATCCAGTAGAAACAATTTGAACCTCATCTAAAGTGCCCTCACTCTCAATTAAAGAAACAGTTACTGCATTAGCTTCTGCAGTGACAGCAACTTCAGTTGTTTTCATTCCTACGTAGGAAATGATGAGCGTTTGGGAGCCAACTGGAGCATTGATCGTAAATTTACCAGCTGCGTTTGTTTTTACGCCTTGTTTTAATCCTTTGACGTTTACACTGGCATCAGCCAATGGCACGTTATTCGGACCAGTAACAGTACCGTTAATGATGTGATTTTGCTGAGCAAGAGCTGGTGTCAGAGAAAAGAACAACATCAATAAGCAGAAAAATGTTGAAAGCAGTTTCATGCAGTTTAGTTTAAGTGTTTGCATCTTTGAATATACTAAAAAATAGATTAAATTTGGAAATATCTATTTTTTTTGTTATAGACAAGGTGAATAAGTATAAAGAGATTTAAAGGCACCTAAACTGCATTTTTTTCAACAATTCATTACCTTGAGACCCAAATCAACAAATGCTTATGTCAAAAAAGTACTGCCTCATGGTGGTTGCTGCATCATTATTGTGCATCAACAGCTTCGCACAAACCAGAACCGTTTCGGGTAAAGTGGTTTCAGAGAGTGGAGAGCCCCTGGTTGGTGCCAGCATCACGATCAAGGGAACTACCACATCAACCCTTACAGGAAAGAATGGCGAATTCAGCATCAAGCCCAGCGCCACAGCCACTTCCATTTCAATTTCTTTTTCAGGAATGGAAACCGAAGAGGTCAGCATCGGTAAAAAAGACAACATCACAGTTGTCATGAAAACGCTGGTCACCAATCTATCTGACGTTGTGGTGGTTGGATATGGAACCATCAGAAAAGCTGATGCTACAGGTGCCGTTCAGCGCATTTCCCGTGAAGACCTCATTCGTGAAAGCCCAACCAATATTCTTCAGGCCATCCAGGGAAAATTGGCAGGTGTCAATGTTACCCAAAATGACGGAGCACCGGGTGCTGGCCTCAGCATCAGGGTGCGCGGATCCAATTCATTCCTTGGAGGAACAGAGCCCCTATATGTAATCGATGGTGTTCCTTTCAACAATACCAGCAGCGGTTCCACACCCTCTTCGATTGGTGGAGATGAGAAGCAGACACTCAATGTCATGGCCTTCATCAACCCCAATGACATTGAATCCATTGATGTATTGAAAGATGCTTCCGCCACTGCCATCTACGGATCAAGGGGCGCCAACGGTGTTGTATTGATTACCACCAGAAAAGGAAGGATTGGCAAGGACAAGGTTGAACTGATTGCCAACCTGGGCATGTCTGAAATTACCAGAAAAATTGATGTGCTCTCCCCCTACGAGTATGCCGCATACCAGAACCTCTCCTACCTCAATGCCAACAAGTATGATGGCACTAGCTATACCATGCCATATGCCAACCTCGATCCGTTAAAGGATTTGACTACCAACTGGCAGGATGCCATTTTCAGGAATGGATTCCAGCAACAATACACATTGAATGTTTCTGGTGGCTCTGAAAACGGAAGCCATAGCCTTACCATGAACCACCTGAACCAAAGCGGAATTGTTCAGAATTCCAATTTCAAGAAAATTGGATTGAGCTATAACCTTTACAGGATTATCGGTAAAAACATCAAAATTGGCAGCAGCAATACGGTTTCCAATTCCACCACCAATGGCGTGAAAACCGGTACTGACAAGTCTGATGCAGCCAGTGCAGGCGTCATCCGGTCTGCCATCACCTTTCCTGCAACAATCGACTCTGTAGAGGAATATGATGGATCAGGCGAAGGTTTCTTCATTACCAATCCCGTCATTTATACCAATAATGTATTGAACAAGGTGACGGCCCTTAACATTTTCTCCTCCAATTATATCGAAGCGAGCCTTGGAAAATATTTGAAAATCAGGGGGAACCTTGGATTCAATTATGGATCAAATACCCGCGACCAATATTATCCAAGAACGGTATATGAAGGTTTCAGCATCAGGGGATGGGGATTGAAATCAGACAATCTCTGGAGCAGCATGGTATCAGAAGGATTGCTGACCTACAACAGAAAAATCAACAAGCACAGCATTGTTCTGACAGGTGCAACTACTTTTGAAAGGAGCAATGGCCAGAACAAAAGGGTGGAAGCAAAAACCTTCCCCAATGACATCTTACAGAATGAAAACATGGAAGCGGCAGAACAAATCATGCCCGTTTCAACCAACCGCTTTCAATCAACCTTGATATCTTTTCTGGGAAGAATGAATTATTCTTATAACGATAAATATGTTTTCTCCCTCTCCTACCGTGAAGATGGATCAAGCAAGTTTGGTAAAGACAACAAGTGGGCTGGATTTGCCTCTTCTGGCCTGGCATGGAAGGCACACAAAGAAGCCTTCATGAAGGACTTGAGCAAGATCAGCAACCTTACCTTCCGTTTGAGTTTCGGACAAACAGGCAACCAGGGAATCGGCTCTTATGCATCGTTGTCGAAACTGAATGTATACAACTACCCCTTCAATGGAGCGCTCCAAACCGGTCTTGCAGATGATGTGTATTCGGGACCAGCCAACGCATCGCTGAAATGGGAAACCACCACCGCGTACAACGGAGGATTTGACCTGGGCATCCTCAAGGACAGGTTGAACATTCATGTTGATGTATACCTCAAAAAAACAAATGATTTGCTGCAATATGTAACCACCCCTTCTTCAACTGGCTTTCAACGCCAATTGAAAAATTCAGGATCGGTACAAAACAAAGGACTTGAGGTTTCCATGGACTTCAATGTGATCAACAAGAAGAACTTCACCTGGAAAACAGGAGGCAATATTGCCTTCAACAGGAACAAAATCCTGAGCCTTGGGGATGGCATCAAAGAACAGTATGCATCCAGGATTTCCACCAGGGATGCCCCTTTTGTACAATTGGCGGGCTACCCAATTGGTGCCTTGATCGGACATGTGGAAGATGGCTATTTTGACAATGAGGCAGAGGTAAGGAGTTCACCAGCATATGCCAATCAACCAATATCCATCATCCGAAGAATGATTGGAGAAATCAAATACCTCAACCTCGACAAAGACGCATCATCCATTTCCATTACAGACAGGATGATCATTGGAGATGTTAACCCAGATTATTTTTTCGGGTTGACCAACAGCTTCCAATACAAGAAGTTTGAACTCAACGTATTCATCAACGGTGTGCAGGGCAATGATATTGTGAACATGAATACAGCATTCAATGGCAATATTGGTACCTCAAAAAACATCAGCCAGGAAGTATTGGATGGTGCATGGCAAGAAGGAAAAAACAATGCAGCTGCAACCGGGCCCAAGGCCATTCGCCAGTTCTGGAGAACCTTGTTGCTTACCAGAAGGTTCATAGAAGACGGAAGCTTTGTGAGGATCAAAAATGTTACACTGGGCTACACCCTTCCGGCCAACTCAATCAGGGGAGTAAGTGCAATCAGGCTGGCATTGGGGGTAAACAACCTCTACACGTTCACAAAATATTCCGGATATGATCCTGAGATCAACAGCTATGGAGACAATCCCGCATTGTTCGGTGTTGATCTTGGCGGTTATCCCAATTCAAGGACTTTCCAGTTTTCAATACGTTGCAATTTCTAATCACCTGTCCCAATAAACAAAGTGAAAATGAAACATATTTTACCAAACAAATGGATGACCGGAATTTTTCTTGTCATTTTTTCTCTTTCCTCCTGCAAAAAAGCACTAACGGAAAAGCCCTATTCTTTCTTGTCTCCGGAAAATTTTTACAAGAATGAAAGCGATGCAAAAACTGCCATCAATGGCGTTTACAGTGCACTCTACACATATGATCTATACCTGCAACCCATCTGGAACCTGACCATGCTGGACGACGACCATGTTTCCGGCGCCGATTGGTTTTTGGGTACATCTGGAGCTGGAAACCCACAAGGATACTGGGGTGTAGACGGACCATGGGTTGGATTTTATACGATCATTTCAAGGGCAAATACAGTGCTTGAAAATGTAGAACCCCTCAACCAGAATATTGATGCAGACATCAAAAACAGGATTCTTGGCGAGGCCTATTTTCTCAGGGGCTGGTCATATTTTCAGCTGGTGCAACTCTATGGGGGCATTCCTTTGAGGCTTGCCTCCCTCTCAAAAGAAAGCGACATCAACAAGCCAAGGGCCTCTGTGATTGAAGTGTACAATACCATTTTCAGTGACCTGAAAAAAGCAGAAACCATGTTATTTCCTCTAGGTCATCCAAAAGCGGGGGAAGCCGGAAGGGCCACCCGTGGCGTGGCCAAGGGATTCTTGGCCAAAGCCTATCTGACACTGGCATCCTGTGCGGTCAATAGCGGAAACGTGATTGTTCGTGGAGGCCAGGACAATGGGAATTACAGCTACAGTAAAACTGCTGTAAAAGGATATGAGGGCGTAGATGCGAAACAATATTTTGGATTGGCAAGAGACAAGGCCATGGAAGTTATCCAAAGCAAGGAATACAGCCTATTTCCAAGCTGGAAGACCCTGTGGAGCAAGAGTGGAAGAAACAATACAGAGCACATGTGGCAAATACAGTCCATGTCTGGCTCCAGTTTTGTCAACAACCTTCACAACTATTTTTCTGCACTTTCCACTTTTGGAAGGGGCGCTGTTTGGGCCACCAACAACCACTACAGTGATTATGAGGATGCAGACCTTCGTGGCCTGGATGGTATTGCCCACAATTACTCAACCAATACAGGGGCGAGGTATTTCTATCCTTCATCCCAGGCTGCATTGTACAGGGTGGTCAATGGACTCACGTACAACAACAATGGAACAACGGACAACAGGGCATACGTCATCAAATATGCTGATGTTACAGAGCCAACGCTCGCCAACAGTGATGCATATTATCCCATCATGCGGTATGCTGAAATACTCTTAATTTATGCAGAAGCGGCCAATGAAGCCAATGGAGCGCCTACGCCGGAGGCCTATGCCCAACTCAATGCCGTCAGGAGCAGGTCAAAGGCAGCACTGGCCCCAGCAGCCATGAACCTTGAACAATTCAGAAGCTATGTACTGGCGGAAAGGGCGAGGGAACTGCTTTTTGAAGGAATCCGCCGCTTCGACCTGATGCGCTGGAACGTTTATCTCCAGGTGATGAACAAGATTTCAGCTGGCCAGAACAATATATCCAAGGTGAGAAGCCAGCGGAATCTGTTGTTGCCCATTCCACTGGGAGAACTTAATTCAAATCAATCCATCAGGGAAAACAATCCTGGTTGGTAATCACCCTTTTCAATCATTCAATTCAACACAATGATAAAGCGCTTTACAAAATACAACCACGCAGTCTTGATGATCCTGCTGCTGACCACCATCTTCGCCTGCAAAAAAGAAAATGTTGGAAACACAGCACCGCCATTGATCAATGGCGTAACTGATTTAATCAATCGCGGCACGCCCCTTCAGTCAGTAAAATATGGCGAATGGATCGTTATCAAAGGAGCCAACCTTGCTACCACTTTTAAAGTTGAATTCAATGCTGTTTTGGTGGCTGACTCTATGTATTATGCAGATGACAGTACGGTAACGGTAAAGATTCCTACCAATCTTCCAGACCCCATCAACAACCCCATCACGGTTACAACAAAATATGGTTCTGCTACTTACGGTTTCAAAATCATGCAACCAGCACCAATCATTACCAGATTCAACCCAGAAGCAGGAGCAACGGGAGACCTGGTAACCATTTCTGGCAATCATTTCAATGGCGTTACTGAAGTGAAATTTGGCAATGCAGTGGCAACCATTGTTTCAAAAAGCAATCAAGAACTGAAAGTAAATGTTCCTGCAGGCGTAACCAGTGCATTTATTACGGTTACCACACCAGTTGGCATGGCAACCTCACCAATCCGTTTTGGATTCAAGTATTTCATCTATGATGAAAAGCTGCAAACAGGCTGGTCAAATACTTCATATAGCGCAACAGCCGTTTTCAACCATACCACAACTGTTAAAAGGGGAACAACATCCATCAGCAATGCCTATACCGTTGGATTTGGTGGTTTCAGGCTGAGCAAAGCTGCACCCGCCTTGAGTCTTACAGGATACTCCGCCATTAAATTTTCTGTGTTTGGTGGGCCAGGTACGGAAGCCAAAAGAGCAAGGGTTATCATCAATGGTGTAAGCACAACGGCATTTCAGATTGTTTTGAAAGAAGGTGCATGGTCTACTTTTGAAATCCCCCTTTCCAACTTCAACAATCCTGCAACCCTGACTTCGATTGAAATAAAGGAATACAGCGGTGCCATCGTAACGGTTTATTTGGATGACATAGGAATTTCTTAACCTTCTTTCAAGGCATTGAACAAGACCTCGATGCTGTGCAGTGCCCTCCGCCCTGTGCCATCCTTGATTTGGTGCCGGCAACTTGTTCCTGATGCGGCAATTTCAGTTTCTTCGTCCAGCGATCGAACTGTTTTAAACAGCACAAGTTCACCCACTTGCATGGAGATATCATAATGTTCATGCTCGTATCCGAATGAACCCGCCATTCCACAGCAGCCGGAGGGAATCAGGCGGGCTTCGTAATGCTCAGGAAAGGACAAGGCTCGCTTGACAGGTGTCATGGAAGCCTGGCTTTTTTGGTGACAATGGCCATGGATCTTGATCTTCTTGCTTGCAGCAGTGAAAGAGGATGTCGATATTTTTCCTTTGTCAGCTTCCCGCATGAACCACTCTTCAAACAAGAAAACATGTTGGGAAAGTTCCTTCGATTTTTCAAGCAGTGCTGGATCAACCAGGTCGAGGTATTCATCCCTGAAACCCAGTATGGCAGATGGTTCTATGCCAACCAACGGTGTTGAGGCATTGATGATGGAGGAGAATATTTCTACCTGCTCATTGGCCATTTTTTTGGCTTCCCTGATCAGGCCCTTAGAGAGATATGTTCTTGCACTATCGGGATGATCAATCATGCAAACCGCATAGCCCAATCTTTCCATCAAGAGTATACACTGCTTCCCAATTTCAACATCATTGTAATTGCTGAACTCGTCACAGAACAAATAAACCCTGTTGTCAGCCTGCTTGCCTGAGGGATTTGAAATGCGCGTGCGATGCCATTCACGCAAGGTCGTTCCAGCTACTTTCGGCAAAGAACGGTTGGGATGAAATCCAACCAGCCGGTTCATTGTTTTTCTGATGACCGGGGTGCCAATCATCCAATTGTAGATCCCTGAAAACTGGGAGGCCATTTTCATCTGGCTTGAAAAATGTCCAATCAGCTGGGTTCGGAAGGGAACGCCTTTCTCATCATAATATGACTGCATGAATTCCCCCTTCAGCTTCGCCACATCAACGCTGGATGGGCATTCAGACTTACAGGCTTTGCAAGCAAGACAGAGGTCCATGATCTCTTTTACCTCCTCTTTATCAATAACATTGGTTGATTCATTGGTGAGGTATTGCCTCAAAACATTGGCACGGGCCCTGGTGGTGTCACGCTCACTTCTGGTGGCCATATAACTGGGGCACATGGTACCACCGGTGATTTCAGTTTTTCTGCAATCGCCCGAACCACTGCATTTTTCAGTGAGCTTAAGGTATCCACCCACCGCCTTGTAGTCATAGACCGTATTGAGCGGTTTGACCTTGGTTGTCGGATTGAAACGCAGCTGTTCATCCATGGGTGGTGTATCCACAATCTTGCCCCTGTTGAAAATATTGTTGGGGTCGAAGATTTGCTTGACCTGTTGGAACAATGCATAATTGTGCGCTCCCATCATCATGGGAATGAATTCGCCACGCAAGCGGCCATCACCATGCTCTCCCGACAATGAACCATTGTATGATTTTACCAGTGCCGCAGTTTCCGTCAACACCTGCCTGAACTGTTGTATGCCTTCTGCGGTTTTCAGGTTGATGATGGGTTCAACGTGCAGCTCTCCTGCTCCTGCATGGGCATACATGGAATACTGCAGACCATGCCGTTGAAGCAACTGCTCAAGGTCTGCAATATACCTGGGAAGGTCCTGTGGGCTGACAGCGCAGTCTTCGATGAGGTTGACTGGTCTTGCATCTCCGGGAAGGTTGCGCAACAAACCCAGCCCTGCCTTTCGCACATCCCAGGCAAGCTTGCATTGCTGGTCTTGTAAGATGGGATAGGCATAGCCAATATTTTTTTCTTGCAATGCCCTGATCAATGACTGGCATTGCAGCATCAATTCGTTTTGGTTATTGTTGAAGAGCTCTACCATCAGGATGGCCTTGGGTTCGCCTTCAATGAATGCGCGGCTTTGGGAAAGTTCTGGAGATGATTGGGTAAACTGTAAGATGAAATCGTCCACCAGTTCTGATGCTGCACATCCATGTTCCAATGCCACAAGATTGGCCTGCAGTGCATCTTGCAATGTTTTTGTGTGAACAGCAACCATGGCCACCTGAGAAGGAGGAAGGTCCAGCAATTGCAATTTGGCTGCTGTGATAAAACAAAGTGTGCCTTCTGAGCCTGCAATGAGTTTGCTCAGATTGAATGCGCTGCCCTCTTCGAACCTGGACATTTCCACTACCGTATCGAGTGCATAACCGGTATTCCTTCTTTTGATGTCTTTTCTTGGGAATCCTTCTTCGATGGCCTGTTGATTTTCCTTGTTCTCAACAAGCGCTTTCAATGCTTTGTATAGGTCAGATTCAGTGCCAGATCCCATGCACTTGTTGTCCAGCTCAATTTTTGTCAAGCCTTTGAAAACAGTCTCCGTTCCGTCACCCAGGATTACATTTGTTTCCAGAAGATTGTCTCTGGTTGTTCCCCAGATGATGGAATGAAGCCCGCAGGAATTATTGCCAATCATCCCACCAATCATGGCCCTGTTGGCAGTAGAAGTTTCAGGTCCAAACATCAAACCAAATGGTTTCAGAAAGGCATTCAAATCATCCCTGATAACGCCTGGCTGAACGCGGACCCATTTTTCCTTTTCATTGAGTTCGAGGATGGCTGTAAAATGCTTGGAGATATCCACAACCATCCCGCTGCCCACAACCTGGCCTGCCAGGGAAGTACCAG
>Ga0209443_1001069_pt1 | contig 17686 bp, 17 predicted proteins | sample LauGreBMM110DCMD_2_FD_187571 | JGI IMG/M metagenome (GOLD analysis project Ga0209443, IMG submission 187571) | Freshwater lake microbial communities from Lake Michigan, USA - Su13.BD.MM110.DCMD (SPAdes) (version 2) | ecosystem: Environmental > Aquatic > Freshwater > Lake | place: Lake Michigan... | reverse complement strand
TTTTTGATTTCAATGAATGATTAGAATTTTAAAGTTTAAGTAAATAAAAACTCCGATGTAATAACTACATCGGAGTTTTTATTTTGAATTAGAAGTATTAATTCACACTAATCTTTTTAGTAATTGATTTGTTATTTGAAGACAATTTTAAAAAATAAAATCCCTGAGGTAAGTTTTCTAAAGTATAGGAATTATTGTTAAATACAGGATTTTTAACATCTAATAATAATTGACCGTTAAGATTGACTAATTGGATGTCGTCAAGTTTAATAGAACTATCTATATTGATTTTATGATTGCTTGAAGGGTTCGGGTATATAAATATATTGGCATACTCAAAAATTTCAGTTCCAAGAAATATATTAGGCCAACGATTTTGAGCTATCGGGCCTCCCCAAATTACCGAAGCTAAATAAGGATTGTCAATAAATGGATTTCTATTTCCCTGAGCATAAGTATTAGCCGTATTTCCTAAATATGTATTTCTATTGTCTTCGTACTGTGTAACGGGATCATCGGCGTTCCATTGTAAAAATAAATTTAACATATTTGTATCATTAGTTACTGTTGGTCCAGTTCCAACTCCAGTAGGTAAACATTGGTTTCCATAACGCAGATACATATACATCATCATTCGAGCAACATCGCCTTTCCATTGGTCACCAGGATACCATCCACCTGATACAATCCCGGAATTACCAGTACCAGTAGCAAATTTTAAGTTTCCTCGACTATTGTTTCTTTGAACATCGGATGCACGAAGATGATGTACATCTGCTCCTGGGCCTGTAGAGCCCAAATCAGGGTCTCCTAACGATCTAGCATAAGTATGTTCTCGATTCCAGTCACCATTACTTCCGCTATTGCTATTTTTACTTCTGAACAAATCATTGGTGACATCACCATCAGTTCCATTTTCCCAACCATATATAAGTAATACATTATTAGAATTAAAAGGATCTAAATCGGTTACTTTTAATGCCTCCCAATCATATGAAAGTTCATTGGTATGTGTAATCGATATTTTTGTTGCCAATTCATTTTTTAATGCAGTTCCGGTCAGAGTCCAATTGAAATTATTATAATAAGGAGTTGCCGGAGCGCCAGCCTGAGCAGCGATTAAACTTATTGAAAGTAGAGCAAAGATTGAGTATATTTTTTTCATGATATTATATTGATTGATTTTTTCGCTCTAGTAAAGCCATGTAAAATCCGTCAAAACCAGATTCTGAGGCTAGAATTTTAACATCTTTCACAAATGTAAAACTTTTACCATTTTCAGTATTCGTTAAGAAGTTTTTTATTTGTTCTTGGTTTTCAGATGGAAGTATTGAACACGTTGCATATACTAATTTTCCTCCTGGTTTTACTATTCTAGAATAACTTTCTAAAACTTCAGCTTGTACTTTTCGAATATTATCGATGAATTCAGGCTGTAATTTCCATTTTGCATCAGGATTTCTTTTCAAAACTCCTAAACCGCTGCATGGGGCATCAATCAAAACACGATCGGCTTTTTCTTGTAGTTTTTTAATTACTTTTGTGGAATCGATTATACGGTATTCAATATTAAAAGCCCCATTTCTTTTGGCACGTAATTTCAACTGCTTTAATTTACTTTCATATAAATCCATTGCAATCAATTGGCCTTTATTTTCCATCAAAGAAGCCAAATGTAAGGTTTTTCCTCCCGCACCAGCGCAAGTGTCAACTACTCTCATTCCAGGTTTTACATCTAAAAAAGCAGCAACTAACTGGGAATTAGCATCTTGAACTTCAAACATTCCTGCTTTAAATGCATCGGTCATAAAAACATTGGCTCTTTCTTTAAGAACTAACGCATCGGGTTGGTCTTTCAAAAAAGTAGTTTCAATATTCAAATCCATTAAAAGTGCGTGTAATTTTTCACGAGTTGTATTTAAGGTATTGACTCTTAATATTACTTTTGCAGGTTGGTTTTGGGCAGCAATTTCTGTCGCCCAAACTTTTTCTCCCAATTCTTTAACGCCCAATTCATCCATCCAATCTGGAATAGATTCTTTCAAAGCTCTAATTTTTGATAATTCATCAAAACGCCCTTTGATTTTGCGTTCTGGAGTTCCTTCTAATTGTCTCCAATCAGGAATTGGATAACCACGCAATACTGCCCAAACAGAAAACATTCTCCAAATATTATCTCGGTCAAACGGTTCTTTTACTTCTGCAATTTCAGCATATAATCGTTTCCAACGCACCACTTCATAAATGGTTTCTGCAACGAATTTACGATCGGAACTTCCCCATCGTTTGTCTTTTTTTAAAGCACGTGCAACCACTTTATCAGCATATTCCCCTTCGTTGAAAATGGCATTTAAAGAATCAATTGTAGTGTAAACTAAATTTCTGTGTAATCTCATTATATGTAATTGAAGTGCAAAGGTACAGCTTTTATGTCAGCAATAACAGTCGCTCTGGAGTTGTTGTTTAAAATTAGTTTTATAAAATAAACCAAAGTAATAATGGTTATAGTAGTCATAATTAACTAATTCTATTCAAATGTATTTTTTCTGGTGGGTGTAAAACCATTGGAAATTTTTCGATTTTTACAGAGCTACTGTCCAATCCAAAGGCTTTTTCTTCAGATAAACTGAATTTTTTCATCAAAAAATAGGCATTCATAACAATTTTCTCAAAAAACGTTAAATCACTATCATTCGATAGGAATTTCTCAGAAAGGACAAATTTAAAATCACCTATAATATTATTTTTGTTGAGTGATTCGTATCGACTTGTAACATCTACTTCGCCATTTTTCACCATGTCTTTCAAAACTTCTTTGAACATCAAATTGATTTTTGTAGGTTCTCTAAATCCTAAATTAAAATCAATTCTAAACAAATCATCTTTGATAATTTCAGTTACTTTATATTCTTTTTTGTAAGGTTCACTAAGTATATTAACATGGATAAACCAATATAAATCGGCTCGTTTCGGTCTTTTATGTAAAATAGAATACATTACTTTCTCTTCTATTTCATCACAGCGATTTGAATTAGTCATGTAAACCAAATGCGTTGCATATTTTGGGATTGATAAGTCCACACTTAATTCTTCAAGTACCTTTTTGTAATCATTTATTTTTACAATTTTAGTGTAACTTTTACTAATTTTCTTAGCTAAGAACCATGTTGACATGATCCCAATTAATAAAGTTGCTATGAAAATAGTTACATATCCACCTTCCATAAATTTAGTAATGTTGGCTATTAAAAAACTAACTTCAATTGTTAAATACAAAGTAATTATTGGAACTATATAGTACCATTTAATCCTTTTCATTATTAAATAGAAATTCAATAATGTTGTAGTCATCATCATTCCAAGAATTATTGACAAACCATAAGCATGTTCCATATACTTAGATTCTTTAAAATACAAAATGATGCCTACACAACCAACAAATAGTAGCCAATTAATCGAAGGAATATATAACTGCCCTTTAACATCAGTTGGATAGTTTATTTTAACTTTTGGCCAAAAATCCAATCGCATGGCTTCGTTTATCAATGTAAATGAGCCACTGATTAATGCTTGAGATGCAATAATTGCAGCTAATGTGGCTACGATTATTCCAATTGGTTGAAACCAATCCGCCATAATTAAATAAAATGGATTTGGATTATAATTATTTAATTGAGATAAAGTACTACCATTGTGTTGAATCAAGTAAGCGCCTTGTCCAAAATAATTTAAAACTAAAGTTGTTTTTACAAAAACCCAACTAATTCTTATGTTTTTACGACCACAATGTCCCATATCTGAATACAATGATTCAGCACCAGTAGTACATAAGAAAACTGCTCCAAGAATAAAGAAACCGTGTCCTGAAGCATCTGAAGTTAACAATTTGTATGCATAATAAGGATTGATAGCTTTTAATACTTCAATGTTTTGACTTATTTGAATAAGACCTAAAATTCCAAGCATTGAAAACCAAACTAACATTACTGGTGAAAAAAACTTCGTCACAATCTTAGCTCCAAATTGTTGAATAGTGAACAAGAAAAATAAAATAATTATGACAATTGGAATTGTAGAAATATCAGGATTGAAAATTAAAAGTCCCTCAACGGCTGATGATACAGAGATAGGGGGAGTGATTATGCCTTCTGCTAATAATAAACTTCCTCCAATAATAGCAGGAACAATCAACCACTTGACTTTTGTTCTTTTAACTAGAGAATATAAAGAAAAGATTCCGCCTTCTCCATGATTATCTGCATTTAAAGTAATTATTACATACTTAAGTGTAGTCTGTAAAGTCAAAGTCCAAAGAATACAAGATAATCCGCCTAAAATCAATTCATTATCGATGATGTTTGCTCCAATTAAGGATTTCATAACGTAAAGTGGCGAAGTTCCAATATCTCCGTATATAATTCCTAAGGTAATTAATAAACCACCCAATGATAATTTATTATGTAAATCTTTATGCTGCATACTCATGGTAAAATATTCTTAAAAAGTCCACAAATTTATTACTATTAAATTTAATATTGATAGATGATTGTGTTTTTTTTATTTTTAGATTAAAATATTTTATCAAATAAAAAAGCACCATCAATGACGGTGCTTTCTAAAAGTTTTATAAAAACTTATCTTCGATTGTTTCTCGATTCCTTATTTTCACTTCGTGATTCGCTCCTTGGTTCGCTTCGAGGCGTTACATTTGATTTTGAATTTCCTCTCGGAGATTCTGTTTGAGTTCTATTATTTCTTGGTGTTACAGTTTCAGTTCTGTTATTTCCTCTTGGAGTTACAGAATTGTTATTATCGGTTCTCTTTCTAATACTAGTAGTTCTATTTTGAACTAATTCATAGCGATTGTTAACACTTGAATTTCGTCTTCCAAAGGAACGTTCTGGATTTCTAACTTCAAAACTATTTGCTCGTAAATTCCGATGTAAATTGATTGCCACAGTACTTCGTCTAACATTTACATAATTGTAACGATTGTTGTAATTTATCCAAATGTGAACATTTTTGTGGTATCTGTAAATTGGAATTGGTCGCCAATAAGAGTAATAACTTGGATATAATCCCCAATTCCATGCAGAACGATAAGGTCTGTAATTTGAAATCCAGAAATAGGAAAAAACAACAGGAGAATGAACATAAATTGGTTCATATATATAGTTATTTCCATACATATACACATCGCCAACAACTTGTACTTGCAAGCGATTGTTATTGTCTTTTTCAACTTCAATGGTAGCAACATCTTGAAAAATATCTTTTTCTAAAACCGCTTGAATAATAATTAAATGGGTTCTACCTTCTACAGATTCAATAATTCTTAAATAATCAACTTGATTGTCGTTGTTCAAATCTAAATTTGAAATTTTTAATTTAGGATCATTTAACCGTCTCTCAAAATCTTCTAAATTTTTAGAATCTCCAAAAATTGAAGCAACCGCTTTTAAATCTAAATTATCACTAATTTCAGAACTATTGGCGTTAACAGTCGTTTTGTTTTGTGCAAAAATAGAATTTGCAAAAAAGAAAGCAATAAAAGCAAAGTAAATGATTTTCGTTTTCATGGTATTTGATTTATTAAATTACTACTAACATAGAATATTCAATTACTATGCCAACAATTAAATATTATATAATTCAGATTTTCTTCACAAGAATTATCGTAATTTAGCAATGGTAAATGATAATTAATATGAAAAATAGCTTCACTTTTTTAATTCTGATGGTTTTGATTTTATCCTGTAAATCAAAAGTAGTAAAGTCTCAAACGGACGATATTAATTACAATGTTACAGTTACATTTGATACTATTTTTACCGATAAAATAAGTATTCGAGCCATTCTAATTGATAAAAATAAAGTTTGGTACGCAGCTGATAAAAATAGATTTGGCCATTATGATTTGAAGATAAACAAACACGAAGAGCGTAAAATAAACAAAGATTCATTGCAATTAGAATTTAGAAGTATTGCACAAACGGAAAATGCAATTTTTATTTTGAGTATTGGAAATCCTGCGTTATTGTATAAAATCAATAAGAAAGATTTATCTGCAACATTAGTTTATGAAGAAAACCACGAAAAAGTGTTTTACGATGCCATTCAATTTTGGAATAACAAAGAAGGAATTGCCATTGGCGATCCTACTCAAGATTGTTTTTCGATATTAATCACTCGTGATGGTGGCAATTCGTGGAATAAAATTCCTTGTCAAAATTTGCCTAAATTAATCGATGGCGAAGCTGCTTTTGCAGCTAGTAATACCAATATTTGTATCAAAGGTTCTAAAACTTTTGTAGTTTCTGGCGGAACTAAATCGAGAGTTTTTGTCAGTGATAACAAAGGAATTTCTTGGAGTGTTTTCGATACTCCAATTACTCAAGGTCACGCAATGACAGGAATTTTTTCGGCTGATTTTTTTAATGAAAATACAGGAATTATCGTAGGCGGAAATTACGAAGAACAATCCGATAATTCTGCCAACAAAGCAATTACGAATGACGGTGGAAAAACATGGAAATTAATTGGTGTAAATGAAGGTTTTGGATATGCGTCTTGCGTTCAGTTTGTGCCTCATTCCGATGGAGATGAATTAGTTACTGTTGGAGCAACGGGTATTTATTATTCAAACACTCAAGGAGATTCTTGGGAAAAAATATCAGACGATAAAGAAATTTTTACCCTTAGATTTCAAAACGATACTACTGTTTTTGCAGCTGGTAAAAATAAGTTGATAAAAATTACCGTGCGTAAGAACTAATTAATAGTTCAACATTAAAAAAAGGTTTAAAAATGCATTTAAATAATCTTTAAACCCTTTTTAAATAAGCAAATCAGTTGCTAGCTTAATTTATTCGAAATTAAACTAATGAATTCTTTTCTTGTTTTATCGCGTTCAAATGCTCCTGTAAAAGAGGACGTAGTGGTATATGAATTCTGTTTTTGGATTCCTCGCATTTGCATACACATGTGTTGTGCTTCAATCACAACGGCAACTCCATGTGGACTCAATGCTTCCTGAATGCAATCTTTTATTTCATCTGTAAGGCGTTCTTGAACTTGCATTCTTCTTGCAAAAGCATCAACAATTCTCGGAATTTTACTCAATCCTACGATTTTTCCATTTGGAATATACGCTACATGAGCTTTGCCAAAAAACGGCAACATGTGGTGCTCGCACATTGAATATATTTCAATGTCTTTTACAATAATCATTTGTTGATGATCCTCTGTAAACAATGCAGATTTTAGTATTTCTAACGGATTCAAATCGTATCCGTGTGTCAAATATTGCATTGCTTTGGCAACACGTTCTGGCGTTTTTTGAAGTCCTTCACGGTTTACATCTTCGCCTAAATTTTCAATTATGGTTTTATAATTTTTCGACATTGATTCAATCAATTCGGTGTCGTAAATTTCAATTTTCTCGTAACTTTTCATCTAGTATTATTGGGGGTTTTTTATTTAAATTTTGAAACTTACAATGCCATAATCCATTTCAAAAATTTGTCCTGAAATTGATTTTGCATTTTCTGAAATTAAGAATTGTGCCATTCCTGCTACTTCTTCAGGTTTCAAATATCCTTTCATTGGGTGGCGTTCAACCATATTTTCTTTCATTCTATCGTTGCGAAGAATATTTGCCGACAATGAAGTTTCTGTAATTGTTGGGGCAATAGCATTCACTCGAATTGTTGGAGCTAACTCTGCGCCAAGTGATTTTACTAATCCTTCAACACCTGATTTTGCTGTTGCAATACTTGCGTGAAATGGCATCCCTAATTTTGCAGCAACGGTACTAAACAATATAATTGAAGGATTAATCCCTTTTTTTAATGCCGGTAAATATTTTTGAATTGCTTTCACGGCACCGATTACATTGATTTCAAAATCATTTCTAAAATCGTCAACGCTTAAACTCATAATTGGTTTGAGGTTTATAGATCCAGGACAATAAATTAAAACATCTATAGCTTCAATTTCTGGAAGTTCGTCTTCTAAAACGTTTAATTCAAAATGTTTTAAATTAGGATTTGAAATAGTTGGAGCATTTCTACTGATGTTGAAAACCTTATTGTTTTCGACCATTTGCGTAACAATTGCATTTCCAATACCTTTGCTACCGCCTATAATTACTATGTTTTTCATTTAATAGCGTTATTTATCTTTTTGATATTTTGTTGTTGTTTATCTGTCTTTGCATTGTACATTTAAATCTGCCTTCACGGAAGTCTCTTAATTTTTCATGTTTTGTTTTCCGACCTTGAACTCTAGCACGCCACATTCTGAAACTTGAGGCTTTCATTTCTTTGCGCATCAAATCAATGACTTCTTGTTCTTTTAATCCAAATTGTAATAAAATCGCATCAAAAGTGGTGCGGTCTTCCCACGCCATTTCAATAATTCTGTCGATATCTAATTCTGTTAATTCTTTGTTCATTATTTGTATTTTTGAAAATGATTAACAACAATCTTAGCCTTTAAATCGAACATTAAGTTGTACAATCCAAAAAAAGTTCGGTTCATATAAATGAAATGTTTTGAGCCTCGATTTCCGTTCATTTTTCTAAGATTAGTGTCTTTTGCAAAGCGTTCTCCTAATTTGGCGATATTTCCAAAGAAATCTGGATCTGAAAAATCGAAATTTTCTTCTTGAAAAGGTTGCGTAAACAAGGACAATAAATCGTAAAACATATCTGTAAAATAGATTACTTCCTCTTTTGAATCGTCTGTTCTAAGAATTTCTAACTCAAATAATTTAGCACTGAATAATTTTGGATTATTGATTACTTTTTTGTCAATAAGTTCAAAATAAGGAATATAAAACTCATTTGGAATTTGTTTCATGCAACCAAAATCCAAAGCTACAAGTTGATTTTCGTTATTAACTAAGAAATTTCCTGGATGTGGATCGGCGTGAACTTTTTTCAAAATGTGTATCTGATACATATAAAAATCCCATAAGGCTTGACCAATTTTATCCGCAACTTCTTGATTTTTATTGGTGGCTGTAAATTCCGAAAGGTGTTTCCCAGTCATCCAATCCATCGTTATAATTCTCTCTGAGGAATATTCAGGATAGTATTCAGGAAAGACTAAATTTCCTATTTTTTTACAATCTTTAACGACTTGTTGGCTTTGTTTTAATTCCAATAAATAGTTAGTTTCCTCAATCAATTTATCTTCCACTTCCTTGAAATATTTATCAGAATCTTTCCCTTGAAGATTAAACATTCTAATAGCAATGGGCTTTACCAAAGCTAAATCGGATGAAATGCTATTTGCAACTCCAGGATATTGTATTTTTACTGCTAATTTTTTTCCGTTTTTAACCGCTTTATGAACTTGCCCAATACTTGCAGCATTTACAGAATTAGCATTGAATTCATCAAAAATATCATACGGTGATTTACCTATACTTGTTTTAAATGTTTTCAATACCAATGGCGCAGAAAGTGGCGGAACAGAAAATTGTGATAATGAGAATTTTTCAACATACGCTTGAGGCAAAAAACTCTTGTCCATACTCAACATTTGAGCTACTTTTAGAGCACTACCTTTTAAACTTTTTAATCCGTCATAAATATCTTCTGCATTATTTTCGTTTAGTTTGTCCTTATTTAATTCAGGATTGACCATTTTTTCTCCATAATATTTCAAATAATTAACACCGACTTTTGCTCCTGTTTGTACTAATTTTGTTGCTCTTTGAATTTTGGATGTAGGAATATAATCTATGGTTTTCATTATTTTGAGTATATTTTTTCTTTGAAAATGAATTTTCCGAAATCAATTAAGCTATCAATTGGGGCAATATTCATCAATTCAAAGGTTGCTTTTATAGATTTTTCTATATAAATATCTGTCTTTTCAAATGCAGGGGAACTATCATCCAACCAAAATTTCATAGTCAATAAGAGTTGAAACCAAGACGATTCTTGAAATGCTTTTTCCTGAAAATTTTGAAACTGCTCTTGTTGTGTTCTGAAGTCATCCGATATAATTTCTGAAACAAATCTTTTATAATTCATTCTTAAACTTGTCAATTGCATCAAGTTTTTCAATTGATTTCCATGCTCTTTCAATGTCATTACAACATAACTTCTATTGGCTGTTAAAAGCTCAAAAAAAGTAAAATTGAAGCCCAATAATTTACTTCTCATATCATACGATTCGTATTCTTTGTCTTTATGAAGTAATTCAATGGTTTTGTCATAAAACATTTTGAAAACTTCCTTTTCCACACTTTCTATTGTTCCAAAATAGTTGTAAAATTCCGTTTCCGATATTTCATTTAATTTAGTGAATTTATAAACTGACTTCGGCTTTTCATCGTGTTCCAAAGTATAATTCATATACATTGATACAATTTTTTCTTTTGTAAGTGACGATTTTTTAGTTGCCATGATAGAGGTTTTTTTAAGGATATAAAGATATATAATGTTTAACTATATTCAATATTAGTTAAACAAAATATTTTGTTAATATTTTATATAATTAAAAAAGCCCATTTCACTGACCTTAACAGAACAATGATTGGAACTTTATGTAGAATATTGATGATAAATGGAAAATAAAAACGTGGATTAATTAATTTTTGATATGTAAAAACAATCGCAGATTATCAGATTTTTTAATATAATGAATATGGAAATCTGAGATTCTGCAGAAAAAAAATATTATAGTGATTTAGTTAAGTAACTCAAAATCTTCGTTATCAGCTCTTTTTAAAATACTTTCAGGAAGTGCTTTTTTAGCTTTTGCACCCATCTTTTTTAATTTTTCAACACTCGTAATTAGGTTTCCTTTTCCTTCCACAAGTTTGTTCATTGCAGATCCATACTCAATTTTGCTTTCATCGATTTTCTTACCAATTTTGATTAAATCTTCAACAAAACCTTGAAATTTATCATATAATGCACCCGCTTGTCGAGCAATTTCCATAGCATTTTCTTGCTGTTTTTGGTTTGCCCACATACTATCAATTGTTCGTAAAGTCGCCAATAAAGTGGATGGGGTAACAATTACGATATTTTTCTCGAACGCTTTGTTGTACAATGTGGTGTCTTCGTTCAAAGCCATTGCAAATGCGGGTTCTATAGGTATAAATAACAACACAAAATCGGGACTTTCTATTTCATATAAATCGTGATAATTCTTTTCGCCCAATTGTTCAACGTGGCGTTTTATGGAACTTACGTGTTCTTTTAAATAGCCAATTTTCAAAGAATCATCTTCTTCATTGATGTATTTTTCATACGCTGTTAAAGATACTTTTGAATCTACAATCATCTTTTTTCCATCGGGAAGATTGATTACAACATCGGGGAAAACTCTATTTCCGTCAACTGCAGTATGGCTTTGTTGCACATAATATTCGCGGTCTTTTTCTAATCCTGATTTTTCTAAAACACGTTCCAAAACCAATTCGCCCCAGTTTCCTTGCATTTTACTATCGCCTTTTAAAGCTTTTGTCAAATTCAAAGTTTCCTTACTCATTTGCGCATTCATTTCGCTTAAACCTATAATTTGTTGGCGTAAAGCCGCGTGATAATCGATACTTTCTTTATGTGTGTCATCTACTTTTTTCTCGAATAATTGAATTTTTTCTTGCAATGGCGACAAGATATTCTTCATATTTTCTTTATTCTGTTCGGTAAATTTTGATGATTTTTCTTCCAAGATTTTATTAGCCAAATTCTCAAATTCTTTAGTGAATTTCTCTTGTAATTTTTCAACTTCTTCTTTTTGTTCTTTGTTGCGTTCCCAAAGATTTTCAAAATCATTTTCCTTTTTGGAAAGTTGAATATTTATTGCTTCTTTTTCGGTTCTAATGGTTTCTTTTTCTAAATTCGCAGCTAATAATTGCGCATTTAATTGTTCCATTTGAAAACTCAAACCATTATTTTTCTCTTCTAATGCGGCCTGTTCCGATTTTGCATTAGCAGAAAAAAGAAGTTTTCCAATGTAGATTCCTATGAAAAGTGCGATAACGAAAGCTGCTAATACTAAAAGAGTTTGTGACATGGTGTGTGATTTTTATAAATGTAAAAATAAACAATACTATTCTATTTAAAATTTTAAATAAAGATAATTTGAAAAATGTATTTTTACACCTTATTATAATCAAGTTATGCACCAACATTTTATTCTTCATAAACCGTATGGTTTTTTGAGTCAATTTATATATGAATTAAAAAGGAAGAAAAAACTTTTGGGTGAATTGTATAATTTCCCCGAAGGAACGATGGCAATTGGGCGTTTGGACGAAGATTCTGAAGGTTTGTTGCTGTTGACCACCGATGGAAAAGTGAGCGAACAGATTCGTAGCAAAAAAGTGGATAAAGAATATTATGTTCAAGTGGACGGATTTATCACTCTTGAAGCGATTGAAAAATTGCAAAATGGTGTTGAAATTGGTTTTGAAGGAACTAAATATATGACCAAACCTTGCAAAGCATTTTTGGTTTCTGAAATTCCGAATTTTGGGGAACGAGGAAAAAAAATTCGAGATGAACGCCACGGACCAACTTCTTGGGCTTCGATAACGGTGAATGAAGGGAAATTTCGCCAGGTCAGAAAAATGACAGCTGCAGTTGGATTTCCTACTTTGCGATTGGTGCGAATCCGAATAGGAAACGTACATTTGAACGAATTAAAAGCGGGTGAAGTTATTGAAGTAGATGATTTCAATTTAACGAATAAACTAATTACCAAATAAACAAAATAACTATGTTGAACATCGTTTTAGTAGAGCCAGAAATCCCTAATAATACTGGAAATATTGGCAGATTGTGTGTTGGAACTGGAAACAGATTGCATCTCATTCATCCGTTTGGATTTCAAATTACAGATAAAAATTTGAAACGTTCTGGTTTGGATTATTGGGTACATTTGGATTGGAAAGAATATCAAAATACGGAAGAATGGATTGCACAAATTCCTGATATTTCACGGGTATTTTTATTTAGTTCGCACGCCGAAAAATCCTATTTGATAGAAAATTTTCAGGATGGCGATTGGTTGGTTTTCGGAAAAGAAAGTGTGGGTTTAAGTGAATTGCTATTGAATCAATTTCCGAATCATTTATCAATTCCAATTTCCCCTTTGGTGCGAAGTTATAATCTTGCCAATTCAGTTGCATTTGCAATTGGCGAAGCAAAAAGACAGATAGAAATTATATAGTTTGTTATAAATAACAAAGATTATCGAATAATAAACTTCCCTTTTTCGCTATCAAAAGCAATATGATCATCTTTGAATAAAGTATCAAAATTTCCTTTCATAATAAAATTACAAGGTTGGTCTTGAACAACGGTTTCTGGAGTCATAATAATCATTTCGTCGCTAATTTGTATTGCCATATCAATATCGTGCGTCGAAAAAAGGATGCATTTTTGAGTTTCGTGTGCTACTTTTTTCAAGAGTTTAAAAAGCGCTACTTTGTGTAATAAATCTAAATGCGTTGTTGGTTCGTCCAAAATTATCAAAGGCGTATCTTGTGCCAAAGCCCTTGCTACCAATACATTTTGCAGTTGTCCATCGCTAATTTCGTAATGCTTTTTAGCTGCCAAAGAAGTGATTTGCGTGAGTTCCATCGCCTCATTAATTTTCTCAATATCAATATCGGTTAAGGTTCCAAGCCAATTTGTGTAAGGCTGTCTTCCTAAAGCAATAATCTCAAAAACGGTTAAATTGCTTGGAGGTAATTTTTCGGTTAAAACAATACTTAGATTTTGTGCAAAAGAAAGCGAATCAAATTCAGAAATACTTTTCCCATTCAGAAAAACGTCGCCTGAAATTGGGTTTTGAATTCCCGTGAGTGTTCTTAAAAGCGTTGATTTTCCTATTCCATTGGCACCAATTAAAGCAATTAATTTACCTTTTTCTAAAGATAGATTAATTGCAGATGCAATGGTGTTTACATCCTTTTTATCAGAATATCCAATGCTTAATTGAGAAGTGTTGAGAATGTTGTTTTTAGTAGTCATTTATTTTAAATAGCAACTTCAAAAGTACACATTGTACTTTAAATAATTGAATATTTATTTCTTTTTCAAGATTTTATATTCTTCATAACATTCGCTAATGGCATCCATAATTTGCAAATCGTTTGCCGTTCTTATGAATGATTCCGAGTAATTACAACGCTCTAAAATTTCAGGAATTTCATTTTTGTCGATACCAAGAAGCACAGAAATGGTTTCTCTGTCAAATTTGGAAGCCAATAAATTCCGAACTGTTTCATCCTTTTTCAAGCTTTTCAGTCGCTTTAATTCTTTTGGTTTTTTCCCAAAGAAATTATAGAGCATATCGGCAGGATTAAAAATAGAACCCATCACTTTACTGAAGGCACCTGGTGAATATTCACCCGCTTCATAGCCTTGTTCTAATCCAGAAATACTGTATCTGTAATTTTCTTTTGTTGGAATTAATTTGGAATCAATTTCTAAATAACCCGTTAAATCATAAGGGCGAACTATTACTTCTTCTAAAGCAATGGCGCTTTCGGTCATTTGAATTTTGGTAGTTTTATTTTTTACCCAGTCGTTTGTAACTCTGATTTTTATGGATTTAAATCCAATTAGGGAAAGGTGTAAAGTATCGGTAACGCCAACTTCAATTTCAAAATTACCTTTTGAATCGGAGACTGTTCCTCTTACTTTATTTATATTGATAATATTCACGTTTGACAATGGAAGTTTGTTGTTGTCATTGACAATTGTACCAAAAACTTTTTGAATTACTGTTGTTTCTTGCGAAAAAACTGTTGTTCCGGCAAATATAAATAAAAAGAAAACTACAAAATATCTCATGTCAGGGTTTAAAACTTTAAAAGTAATAAAACACGAAAGATATTTTGTAGTTTCTTAGTATTATTATAAGAAAATTAACAAATAACGTTAGCTTTTTCTTGGTCTTCTTTCTCTTGGAGCATCACTAAAACCTTCCGATCTTCTTGGTGCTCTTTCTGATGAACCTTCTGTTCTTGGAGCTCTGTCAGATGAAAAACCACCCGTTCTTGGAGCAGCACTTCTTCCACCAAAACCACCTTCTCTAGGAGCTGAGCTTCTACCTCCAAAACCGCCTTCGCGTGGAGCAGAACTTCTTTCGCCTCTAAATCCGCCAGAACTTTCTCTTCTGGGCGCAAAACTTCCTTCTCTTCTTGGAGCAGAACTTCTTCCGCCACCAAAACCACCACCAGAACTTCTTCCGTTGTGATCTCGTCTTCCGCCACCATCATTTTTAGAAATTTCAACATTGATTCTACGTCCTTCTAATTGAACGTTATTCAATACTTCCATTACTTTGTCTGAATGTTCTGGGTCTGTGTTAAAGAAAGAGAAACCTTCTTTTACATCCACTTTGAAAACATCATCACGACCAAGGTCTAATGTTTCTTTCAAGTAATCTTTCAAAGACATCCAATCGAAATTGTCTCTAGATCCAATATTAACGAAATAACGCACTGCGCCATTGTTGTTATTTTCTCTTGGAGCGCCATCTCTATCATCACGGTCACGTCTTTCAGAACCTGAAGATTGATTAGAAATATCTCTATTTTTCTTGTAATAAGCGATGAAACGGTTGAATTCAACAGAAACCATTTTCTTGATTAATTCTTCTTTCGATAAACCTTCAAGAACATTGTTAATTGCCGGAAGATAGTTGTCAATTTCGTGATCAACTTCCGTGTCTTTAATTTTGTTGGCTAAGTGCAACAATTGAATTTCGCAAATTTCGATTCCAGAAGGAATTGTTTTTTCTTCAAATTTTTGTTTGATGATTCTTTCAATAGAAGAAATTTTACGCAATTCACTTTTTGTTACAATTACGATAGAAGTTCCCAATTTCCCAGCTCTTCCTGTACGTCCTGAACGGTGATTGTACGTTTCAATTTCATCAGGTAATTGATAATTTACAACGTGTGTAATATTATCAACGTCAATTCCACGCGCCGCAACGTCAGTAGCAACAAGCATTTGAATTTGACGACCTCTAAAAGATTTCATAACCCCATCACGTTGCGCTTGAGATAAATCTCCGTGCAAGGCAGCAGCACTGTAACCGTCTTCAATTAATTTTTCAGCAACAGCTTGTGTGTCGCGTTTCGTTCTACAAAAAACCACTGAGAAAATGTCTGGATTAGCATCTGCTAAACGCTTCAAAGCTTCGTAACGATCACGCGCATTTACAAGGTAAAATTCGTGCGAAACTGTTGCAGAACCTGAGTTTTTAGTACCAACAGTAATTTCTACTGGATCGTGCATGAATTGTTTTCCAATTCTAGCAACTTCGGCCGGCATAGTTGCAGAGAACAACCAGGTACTTTTGTCGTCTGGTGTAGTTGAAAGGATGTTTACGATATCTTCGTAGAATCCCATGTTCAACATTTCGTCTGCTTCGTCAAGAATACAGTAATTAATTTGAGAAATGTTTACCAAACCTCTATTAATCATGTCTTGCATTCTTCCTGGAGTAGCCACAATAATCTGTGCTCCTCTTTTAATGTCTCTCGCTTGTTCTGTAATGCTAGCTCCACCGTAAACTGCTACCACATTAATACCTTTTTCGTATTTAGAGTAGTTTTTAATTTCGTTGGTAATCTGCAAACACAATTCGCGTGTTGGAGATAAAATCAATGCTTGTGTATTTCTATTGTTGGCATCAATTTTCTGAATAACTGGAAAACCAAAAGCTGCCGTTTTCCCTGTCCCTGTCTGAGCCAACGCAACTAAATCTGTGTCTTTTTCCAATAATAGGGGAATCGCTTTCTCCTGTACTTCGGTCGGATTCTCAAATCCTAGATCTAAAATCGCCTTCAGTAACGATTCACTCAATCCTAATTGTTCAAATTTATTCATATAGTATTTTAAATATTTTGCAAAAGTACAGCTAATATTTGTTAATAACTAATTGAAATCGTAGAATTGATATTTTATTAATAATTGATAATCAGGTTTTTAGATTTTAGATTTTAGATTTTAGATTTTCAATTAGGGAAAATTGTTCATAAATACACTTTCATTTTATGAGAAATGTATGAAAATTAAATATTTTGAAGAAATTTTATAAGTGTTTTGGTAGCTTTTCCACGGTGGCTAATTTCATTTTTTACCTCTAATGATAATTCAGCAAATGTTTCATCATAATTTGTTGGTTTGAATATCGGATCGTACCCAAAACCTCCTAATCCGATTTTTTTGGTCGTGATTTCTCCTGAAGCAATTCCTTCAAAAAGATATTGTTTTCCCTTTAAATTCAATGCAATTACGGTTTTGAAATGTGCCGTTCTATTGGTTTTATCACTTAATTTATAAAGTAATTTATTCATATTATCGTTTGCATTTCTTTGATCTCCAGCATATCGAGCAGAATAAACTCCTGGTTCGCCATTTAAAGCGTCCACATGCAATCCTGTATCGTCGGCAAAACAATCAAATCCGTAATTTTGAGTTACATAGTTGGCTTTCAAAATGGCATTTCCTTCAATAGTTTCAGAAGTTTCAGGTATTTCTTCAAAACAACCGATACTTTCCAAATTTACTATCTGAATTGATTCCGGAAGCATGCTCTGGATTTCATAAATTTTATTTTTATTATTAGAAGCGAAAACTATTTTCATGTAAACTCGATGAAATTTAATTATTATAAAGATTTAAAACTACGA
>Ga0209443_1001067_pt1 | contig 17715 bp, 15 predicted proteins | sample LauGreBMM110DCMD_2_FD_187571 | JGI IMG/M metagenome (GOLD analysis project Ga0209443, IMG submission 187571) | Freshwater lake microbial communities from Lake Michigan, USA - Su13.BD.MM110.DCMD (SPAdes) (version 2) | ecosystem: Environmental > Aquatic > Freshwater > Lake | place: Lake Michigan... | reverse complement strand
ATGATGTCAATTTGTTTAAATGTAGAAAAACTTACCTAAAAATCTAGAATACATTGGGCACTGTGCTGCGATGGATTTAAATTTAGGCGATGCGTAAACTGATTCGACTCCAACTACTTTTTTCTTGGCTTTCTTTGGATGTTGTCTTTGGGGCGCTGGCAAGCATGTATTTTTTTCAAGAACTTGTTCATGTGCAGTTGGAATGGCCAATTTTTGTTCTCTTAGGGCTTGCCGTATGGACCATTTACAGCCTAGACCATCTGTTGGATGCAAGGCAAAGCAAAGGGAGTAATTCCCCTCGGAGAGTCTTTTACAGACAAAACAAGCTTGTCCTCTCACTAGGCATTCTTGTAACTGTAGTTGCAGGCCTTACAGGGGCCTTTTACTGGTTGGGATGGAATACGGAGCTGCAGCTGACTTTGGTGCTCGTACTAGCGATGGGAGGCTGTCGCTGGGTAATTCAAAAATTAGGCCCCGTCGTCCTGAAAGAGGTTTCGATTGCTTTATTCTACGTGGTTGGAAGTTTATGGCTCCCCATGCTCCGTTCTGAGGCCCAGGATTTGTCCTGGCAAGCCCTGGCATTTGCAATTATATTTTTTGGGTTGGCCTTGCTCAACCTATGGATGCTCTCCTTTTTGGATCAGGAAGAAGACCGACAGGATGGATTTGTTACTATTGCAATGCTTCTCCCTCCACTTCAAATGATTCAGTGGATTCGTAAACTTGCCTTCCTGGGTATTTTTGGGACTATGGCAGCCTTCATTTTGTTGCCCTCCTTTTACCGCCCATTTTCTTGCGTCTTACTTTTAATGTTCTTGGTCCATTACCTGACCTTTTTTCAAACCCAACTTCCTGTGACACAAAAAAGGCAACGGATGGAAATCTCCTTTTGGATTCCTTGGCTGCTCCTATGGATTTAGGTGTCTTTTTTAGTGTCCTGATGGGGATCGTATTGTACAAAAAGAGCAAGCCAAATGGATCGGCTCAAGCGAAAGCTGAGGGGCAGGCTTAGCAGCACGATCCCCACAAGTAATCCAAGTAGCAACATCAATGAATAGCTGGGATATACAAGAGTAAGTGTGATCCAAGAAGCAATAAAAAGAGCAGTATTGATGGCATAGCTTACAAACATGGCTCCGAAGTAAAACCCTGGTTCGGGTTCGTAGGATTGGTTGCAATTGGGACAAGCCGAATGCATGGTAAATAAACTTCCCGGCCTTGAAATTCTACCGGACTTAAAAAGGGGTCCCTTCCTGCATTTAGGGCAGCGGAGAGTAAGCATACTGGAAAACCAGTTTTGTTGGGACATGATACTATCGATTAATTTTCTGCTTTCAGAATAACTTCTTGAATAAGACGATCAAAATACTTTCCATTTCCTGGCCCAAACCAGTTCATCTCTCGGACTTCGTGGTAGGAGGCGTCGTACAAGTCATCAGGAGTGATGTAGCCTACATAGCTCCCATTGAAAACGGTGACCACCAGATACAACCCTTTTTCTTCTGCAAGGGTATCCCAGGCCTTATAAAAAACTCCTGAAAGTTCGCCGCTACTGGAAATAAACAAGATATTCCCCACTTGGCTGATGTCAAGATAGGCAGGCATCTCTCCGAGTAGGTATCGGAACAGCCAGGGTCGTAGTCGCAAGTCTTTGGAAATACGAAGTTGGGGTTCCCCCAAATTGATCTGTAGCTGAGAAGTTCGAAGTAAGGCGTCTCCTTGCACGGCCATTTGACTGGTATCCGCGCTGAGCGTAGTATCGATAGCAAGCGCATAGGCATCAACCTGTTCCGGGCTGTTTCCTTGAATTAGTGGACGATGGCTTCCTACTGTTCCTGCAGCGAAAAGGGCAAAATCAACCTTTTCTTGCTCCAGTTGCTGGGTCAAATACGCGGGATAATCTCCGGATAGTCCCATAAACTTGGAGCTCAATGCGGTGGCATGGGCAGAGTAGGTAAGGAAAGTAGCTTTTTTCCCATCCTTTCGCTGTAGGAGTACCTGACGCACGAATGGGTCAATAGAACCTCCTTTGGTAAAGCGATTCGAAACAAGGTCGGAAACACTTGTTTTTTTGTAGGCGAGGGTGACCGTGTCTTGGGTGGCCAGGGCAATTTGCAGGGCACTTACCGATCCCGCTACCAGCAGCGCTACCATTTTTTCGTCATATCCTCCAAAAGCAAGTTCGCCCAAGGGGCCGGGCATGTAACCCCCCATACCAGAATGGGTATGGGTAGCCGTAAAAATAAGTTGATCTAGGGAGATCCCTGCTTTTCGGACCCCCGCCCGAACTTGCTCTGTCAAGTGAGGATGGACGATCAGTAATTCGTAGTTGAGCCAGGCAATGCTGGATTTTCCATTGCTGAGGCTTAAGGCCTTGACATGGCTAGAGTCTTGGACAAAGGCATAGGGTCCTCGAGGAGAATAGCCCACAAGTTCTGCCGGTTGTGTTGGGGTAACATTCACAGATGCCCACCCGCCCAGCCAGTGGGAGCTGCTGCTGCTGCTCCAGGTACTGCTATCCAGGTCTGCAAAAGTGCTTTGGTAGTAAGAGCGATCCTGAACAGGGCTTCGGTCTACTGTAGTGAGCGTGGCTATGCCCAATAGGAGAAGGATTCCTAGTACCCAAGCAAATACACGTAAAATCTGAGGCATAAAAGTAGGTAAAAATTGATCCGAAGCACGATTGTGCTTCTTTGGGCCTAGTACTCGAAGGTACCGTTGGTGCCTTGAAGTGTTACTTTTTTGCCGTTATGGGGTTCTACACGTCCAATGATTTGTGCTTCCACTCCATAGGATTCGGCGATATCGATGATTTCTTCAGCATAACGCTCGTCCAGGTATACTTCCATCCTGTGGCCCATGTTGAATACCTTGTACATTTCCTTCCAATCCGTTCCACTTTCCTCTTGAATGATGCGAAACAAGGGAGGGGTATCAAATAAATTGTCTTTGATGACGTGAAGGCCATCGATAAAATGGAGCACCTTGGTTTGAGCACCACCCGAGCAATGGACCAAACCATGGATATGGGGACGCATGTAATTCAATATGTCTACTAGAATAGGTGCATAGGTGCGGGTAGGGGAAAGCACCAGCTTACCCATGTTTAATGGTGTGCCAGGTGCAGGATCGGTCAATTGGTAGGACCCGGAGTAAACGAGAGCATCGGGTACTGCCGGATCAAAACTTTCGGGATAGCGCGTTTTCAAGACCTTCTGAAATACATCGTGGCGCGCAGAGGTCAGTCCATTGCTTCCCATTCCGCCGTTGTATTCTTTTTCGTACTTCGCTTGTCCAAAAGAAGAGAGACCTACGATCACGTTTCCTGCTTGAATGCGATCGTTGGAGATGATGTCCTCCCTTCGCATACGGCAGGTAACTGTACTATCCACGATCACAGTGCGTACCAAGTCTCCTACATCGGCTGTTTCGCCACCCGTAAGCACTATGTTGACGCCATTGTCTCTCAGCATCTGCAGCACTTCTTCAGTCCCTTCGATGATGGCTGAAATTACTTCTCCAGGGATCAAGTTTTTATTTCTACCGATGGTGGAGGATACAAGAATGTTGGTGGTGGCACCTACACAAAGTAGGTCATCCGTATTCATGATGATGGCATCTTGAGCAATGCCTTTCCATACACTGAGGTCCCCTGTTTCTTTCCAATAAAGGTAGGCTAAGGAAGATTTTGTCCCAGCCCCGTCCGCATGCATGATGTTGCAGTACTCGGGGTCATTACCCAAGGTGTCTTCTACAATTTTGCAGAAAGCCTTAGGATATAAGCCTCTATCCAACTTAGAGATGGCTTGGTGTACGTCTTCTTTGGATGCGGAAACTCCGCGCTGCAAGTAGCGCTCGTTCATGGAGGGTGAAGATTTTGGTTGTTCAAAGGTAACCAATTGCAAAATTGAATGATTGAAAAAGTTAAAATTTGTCTCTCTTTGGGAAGGGGTTCCAGCGCTTCAATACGAACCTTAAGTTTTAGGATCGCAATGCGAAAAGAAGAAAAAGCAAAAGCCAAGTTTCCCTGGCTTTTGGCTTTTTAGAACCCTAGAAATTTACTTTTTCCCTACCAAGATCAATTCCTCTTGGGGGGTAATCAGGTAAGTAGCTCCAGTATCGTTGACCACGGCCATTTCTTCCACAGAAATGGTTTTTTCGGTACCATCGGACTGCTTCCAGCAATGAAACCCATCGAAGGCAAATACCATCCCTTTTTTCACTAGTTTTTGTGCGGCAGGTCTGGGTTGCGGCAGGCGTGCTCCTCCTAGGTTGGGACCAACGTCATGGGCCACATAGCCTACCGGATGGCCTGTGCTCCAAGGAACATATAGGGAGCCATTGGCGTCCATCAGGTCACGCTGGGCTCGATCTACATCCTCTCCCTTTACGCCAGGTTTCATGGCATTAAGCGCAATACGGCTACCTGCTTTACCATTTTCCCAATAGGTTTGGATATCTTTGGGCGCGCTAGTTTCCCCTTCTTTCAACACATAGGCGAATCGCTGGATATCACTTACCCAGATACCGTATAGTTTCACTCCAAAGTCCGTTTGGATCACATCCCCAGGTTGAATTACTTTATCCGTGGCATGGGAATGCCCTCGGTCAGGACCTGAATTTACATTTGGGTTTTGGTCGGGATGCCAGGCATCGGTGACACCATATTCTGCCATCTTGGCTTTCAAAAACTTGGCTACATCTGCATCTGTAGTTTTGCCGGGGATAATGGTGGCATAGGCCTCCTCTTGAAAATCGGAAGCAAGCTGAGCTGCTTTTTTAAGAATTTCTACTTCTTCAGGGAGCTTGATGGAAAGCCATTCGTAAACGAGCTCCTCGGAGGACACCAGCTTGTCCTTGTCAGTAGCCATCAAGGCAATCAATTCCTCGTGTTGGCTATGCGTCAGGCCATCGGCCATCTCATTGGTGGCTGAAGTGTTGATGGCTACCGTTGGGAATCCTTTTTCTTTGATAAATGCGACTGCTTTGGCGACTGCTGATTCTCCGCGAGGAACGCGCTCCACTTTCTCGTGAATGGCGAGGTCTTCCAAGGCTTTGGCTTCTCCTTCCGGTGAAAAAGCAAGGGAATGAAAGCCTGTTTCATCTGCATAAAAAAGGAATGCCGCGGTGCCACTCGCATTTTCTCCACCCACATGCGTTGCGATGGGGTCGTTGTAATTTTCGCGACAGATGACTAGCCAGCTGGTCAGATTTGCATTTTTCAATGCTTCTGGCAACAAGGTATTGATGCGTTTTTTACGAATCTCAGGCCAGGGATTTTCTCCCCAATAGGCGAGGGGATCTATTTTTTTGGTTTCGGATTCGGTGTTGGTAGGAGAGGTACATGCCCATCCAAGGAGAACTAGTGCGAGTACTAGAAAAGTATGCTTCATAGAGGTATCCAATTTGTTTGGTAAATTAATTAGATTTTTGTGTAGTTAAGCCTTAGTTTTTTTCTTCCTTGCTCTTTCTTTAATAAAAGAGGGAGCATAAAAAATCTTTTATTTTGAACAAAACTATAGTTGAAGCGTGTTATCAGCAGATTAGCAAAGTCTCGATCCAGTAAATGAAAATAGGAATTGTTTGTTACCCTACCTTCGGAGGTAGTGGAGTGGTAGCCACTGAATTGGGCAAAGGACTTGCGAAAGTGGGTCATGAAGTACATTTTATTACCTACAAGCAGCCCATGAGGCTGGATTTTTTTAGCGAAAACCTATTCTACCACGAAGTAGACATTAAGAGCTATCCCTTATTCGAGTTTGCGCCCTACGAGCTTGCACTTGCCAGTAAAATGGTGAGTGTGGTCAAGTACGAAAATCTGGACTTGCTACATGTGCATTATGCCATTCCGCATGCTTCCTCAGCTTACATGGCCAAGCAAATACTCAAAACCCATGGCATTTCAATTCCTGTGGTGACGACCCTTCACGGTACAGACATCACCTTGGTAGGAAAAGATCCGAGTTACGAACCGGTAGTAACTTTTTCAATCAACCAATCCGATGGGGTTACGGCAGTTTCAGAGGATTTGAAAAAGGAAACCTATGCCTACTTCGACATCAAGCGAGACATCGAAGTAATTCCTAATTTTATTGATTTGGAGCGCTTTAAGAAGCAGCGAAAGGAGCACTTTAAACTAGCCATTTGTCCAAATGGGGAAATGCTTTTGGTCCATACCTCCAACTTCCGGAAGGTAAAACGGGTAGAGGATGTCATCCATGTGTTTTACAACGTACGAAAAGAAATTCCTGCCAAGTTGCTTCTGGTAGGAGATGGGCCTGAAAGGGATAAAATGGAGCGACTCTGTCGTACGCTAGGTGCCTGTGAAGACATTCGTTTCTTAGGTAAATTGGAGGCAGTCGAAGAGGTATTGTCTGTGGCAGATCTATTTTTGATGCCTTCTGAAAAAGAAAGTTTTGGACTTGCTGCTTTGGAGGCGATGGCCTGTGAGGTACCCGTATTGTCCTCCAATGCAGGCGGAATCCCCGAATTGAATTTGGATGGAATTACAGGCTTTGCTTGCGAGGTAGGTGATGTGGAGGACATGACCAAAAAAGCTTTATTTATTTTAGATAAGGCCAATTTGCCAGGATTTAAGGAGCGGGCTTTGGCGCGCGCCAAAGAATTTGACATTGACCAGATCCTTCCGATCTATGAGGATTATTACCGAAAAACTATTGCGCTGGCAGAAAGTGAAAAAAAGATGAATTAAGTCATCGCCAAGAAAAAAAATAAAAGAGTAAACCCTTATTTTTGTAGGATAGTTTATAGCTATGGCGCACATCAATTTTTGACAACTTTCTAAATCACTGTTGACCATGAAAAAGATTGGGAGATTAGATCGGCCAGATAATTTTGGGTCTGCTCAGATTTTTTCTAATCCTGTTCTTGAACGGATCTCTAGGACGCATATTTCTGTTCCGATTACGCTGTTTTTGGCTATTTCATCCGTTTCCTTGTATTTTGGGCTCACCACTACTATCCCCTTGTGGCTTGGCTTTGCCGTCCTATTCATTGGAATCTTTGTTTTTACCTTCGTGGAATACCTGATGCACAAGGTTTTTTTTCATATGGAACCAGACACTCCAATCAAGGATAAATTGCAATATGGCATCCATGGGGTACATCACGATTACCCCAAAGACAAGGATCGCTTGGCTATGCCTCCCTTCGTGAGCGCAGCTTACGCAGCGATTTTGTATTTGATATTTACCCTAGTGATGGGGGACTATGCACTCTATTTTCTCCCAGGCTTTTTGATTGGTTATACGGCCTATCTAGGGGTCCACTATATGGTTCACTCCTATCCTGCTCCCAAAAATTTTCTTAAGGTATTGTGGGTTCACCATGCCATCCACCACTACAAAGATCCAGATTCCGCTTTTGGGGTAAGTTCTCCCCTCTGGGACTACCTCTTGGGAACCCTGCCTAAAAAAGAGTAAACAAGGCTTCCAAACGGGGGTCTGCTCTTGGATTCTTAGTGAGATGGGAGCTTAATCTTTTGCTAACTCATTCCAGTACCTTTGCATTCCTAGTACTCACATGAAGAAAGTTTCTATTTTAGGTTTGGGATGGCTTGGCCACGCTGCGGGAGTACTGCTACAGCAGCAGGGGTACCAGGTGTTGGGATCTGCTACCAGCCTAGAAAAAGTAGCCCAGCTTCAACAAAAAGGGATAGATGCGATTCAGTTTCAACTTATTCCTCATCCTGAGGGGATAGGGTACCTACGCCTTTTTGAATCACAGATTTTGCTGGTTACTATTCCTCCTAGAAGTCGGCAAGGGGATGGGGAATTGTACCTTCAACAGCTCGCTTTCATCCGAGAGATGCTAGCTTCTTCCGCTGTAGAGCAAGTTATTTTTATCTCTAGTACAGGAATTTATCCCAATGAAAGCAAAGCTTCGCCCTACACGGAGGATGAACCGATTATCGCAAGTAATGCGAGTAATTCCGTCTTGTATCGAGCGGAGCAATTGATGGAGGATTCTCCAAGCTATGCGCTGACTATCCTGCGGATGGGAGGATTGATGGGAGCAGATCGTATTCCTGGTGCCTATTTTTCAGGAAAGGAACAGGTGGTAGGCCATACTCGTGTCAATTTTATTCACCAACTCGATGCGGCAAAAATGATCGCTTGGGTGGTTGATCAAGGGCTATGGAATCAAACCTTCAATGGGGTCGCGCCTCAGCACCCTTTACGGCGAGAGGTCTATTCAAAAAATGCGAGTACCTTGGGAATCCTTCCACCAGCAAGCTATCAGGAAGCCGCCGATGAAAAAGTAGGAAGGCGGGTTAGTTCGGAAAAAATTAGTGCCACTGGTTTCAGCTTTGACTTTCCAAATCCATTGGACTTTACCTATACCCCCCGCCTTGCTACTAGCTAAAGGCTTCTCTTTAATTCATGTTGCATTCCGATTGTGCTGACATCTTGTCACTTTTTTAGACTTGGAATAGGCCTTGCTACCCTATAGATAGAACCATTTTACCTTTAACTAAACCGATCTAAGCCCATGCAGGAAAAAGGCACGATCTCGATACATACCGAGAACATTTTCCCCATCATTAAGAAATTCCTCTATTCTGATCATGAGATATTCCTTCGGGAACTGGTCTCCAATGCAGTGGATGCAACTCAAAAAATCAAGCGTCTTGCGACATTAGGTCAGTATTCTGGAAAACTTGGAGACATTACGGTAGAGGTTTCTTTTGACGAAAAAAAGAAGACCATCACCATCTCCGACAAGGGTCTCGGCATGACTGCTGAGGAAATCAAAAAATACATCAACCAAATTGCATTTTCTGGAGCCACGGAGTTTGTGGAGAAATTCAAAGATTCCAAAGATGCCAACGAAATCATTGGCAAGTTTGGTTTGGGTTTCTATTCCGCCTTTATGGTGGCCAAAAATGTAGAAATCCATTCTCTTTCTTATCAGGATGGAGCTGAGCCTACAATCTGGACTTGTGATGGAAGCACTGAGTTTGAAATTAAAAAAGGAAAGAAGAAGAGCCGAGGAACGGACATCATTCTCCATATCAACGAGGACTCGATTGAATTTCTGGACAAGTGGAAGTTGCAAGGGATTTTAGACAAGTACTGCAAGTTTCTGCCCATCCCCATCAAGTTTGGCACCAAATCCGAGTCAGTAGAAGACGGTGTAGACGATAAGGGAGAGAAGAAATGGAAGTCTGTGGAGGTAGACAATATTCTCAACACTACCGCTCCTATTTGGACCAAGTCACCGAGCGATCTTCAAGACGAGGATTACCTCGCCTTTTATAAGAGTTTATACCCTATGGGTGAGGATCCCTTATTTTGGATCCACCTCAATGTGGATTATCCGTTCAACTTGACTGGGGTGCTGTATTTCCCAAAAGTTAAAAATGACTTTGAGTTGCAGCGCAACAAGATCAAGCTTTTTAGCCGTCAGGTGTTTATTACGGATGAGGTGAAGGACATTGTTCCTGAGTTTTTGATGTTGCTCCATGGAGTGATTGACTCCCCAGACATACCGCTTAACGTATCTAGAAGCTTTTTGCAGGCCGATGGCAACGTGAAGAAGATCAACAACTACATCACAAAGAAAGTCGCAGATAAGCTTTCAGAGCTATTCAAGAAAGACCGCAAGGAATACGAATCAAAGTGGGGAGATATTGGATTGTTCGTAAAGTACGGCATGATTTCCGAGGAGAAGTTTTACGAGAAAGGCAAGGAATTTACCTTGCTCAAAAATACCAAGGAAGAGCACTATACGCTAGACGAATACCGTGAAAAGGTCTTGGCTACCCAAACCGACAAAAACGAGCAGCTGGTTTATTTGTACTCCACAGACCTAAAAAAGCAGGATAGCTTTATCGATTCAGCACTCAAGAAGGAGTATGATGTGTTGGTGTTGGATTCTCCGATCGACAACCATTTCATTCAGCACATTGAGTCCAAGTTGGAAAAAACGCAGCTTAAGCGTGTGGACTCCGATGTGGTAGAAAAGTTGATTCAAAAGGATTCTACCTACGCCAACCTATTGTCTGAAGATCAGAGCAAGTCGGTGAAGGAGCTTTTTGAAAAAGCCATTGCCAACAAAACCTATTCCGTGGATATCGAAGGGCTAAGTCCCGAGGAAATGCCTGTGACCATCACCATGGAAGAGTGGATGCGACGCATGAAGGAAATGGCGCAAACAGGAGGTGGACCGATGAGTTTCTATGGAAGCCTACCGGATAGCTACAAGGTAGCCATCAATGGCAACCACCCTTTGGTCGATAAAATCCTCAAGGCAGAAAATGAAGAGAGTCAAGTGAAGCTTGCCAAGCAGGCCTTTGATCTTGCACTTCTTTCACAAGGCTTGCTCACCGGCAAAGACCTGACTGCCTTCGTGAAGCGCAGTGTGGAGATGATTTGATGACCTTTGGGGTTTCTAAAACCCCGAAGGTCTTTGATCACCTTTGAGGTTTATAAAACCTCGAAGGTTTTTCTTAGAACCTTGATTTTCTTTAAAATTATGGTTCTCTTTGCGGCTTCTCTTCTTTGAGAGAATAAAAAAAGTGCTCTCGCAAAGGCGCTAAGACGCCAAGGTTTCACTCTACTAACTTTCTTTGCGTCCTGTCTTCCGCAGGCAGGCTTCCCTACTTTGCGAGCGTTTTTTTTTCCTTCGCTAATGCCTCCTCTTTTCCTTCTAGGCTTTTAGAGTAGGCCTCTCCCACAGTTTTTTATTTCGGGCACTTCCTGTAATTTTGTGCAACCATTTACGAAAAATTAAAAAACGATATGCCTTACTTATTTACCTCCGAGTCTGTATCTGAGGGCCATCCAGATAAAATTGCGGACCAGATTTCTGACGCATTGATCGATAACTTTTTGGCTTTTGATCCCAGCTCCAAGGTAGCTTGCGAAACACTCGTAACTACTGGACAAGTGTTCCTTGCTGGTGAGGTGAAATCTGATGTTTACCTTGATGTGCAAAAAATCGCTCGCGAGGTGATCAATAAAATAGGATACACCAAGAGCGAATACATGTTTGAAGGCAACTCTTGTGGCGTGCTTTCTGCGATTCACGAGCAGTCTGCTGACATCAACCAGGGTGTAGAACGCAAGAATCCAGAAGAGCAGGGTGCGGGCGATCAAGGCATGATGTTTGGCTATGCCACCAACGAAACGGACAACTACATGCCTTTGGCTTTGGACCTTTCGCACCGCATCTTACTGGAGCTTGCCGAGCTACGCAGAGAGAACAAGGACATGCCGTATTTACGTCCGGACTCCAAGTCTCAGGTGACCATCGAGTACTCTGACGACAACGTACCGCAGCGCATCGATGCCATCGTGGTATCTACTCAGCATGATGACTTTGACGAGGAGGGAAAGATGTTGGCCAAAATCAAAGCCGACATCATCAACATCTTGATCCCACGTGTTAAGTCCAAGCTGAAGCCTTCGCTCCAAAAATTATTCACTGACCAGATCACCTACCACATCAACCCAACGGGCAAGTTTGTGATCGGTGGACCACACGGAGATACTGGACTTACTGGAAGAAAAATCATCGTAGATACCTACGGGGGCAAGGGTGCTCACGGAGGAGGTGCTTTCTCTGGCAAAGATCCATCCAAAGTAGACCGTTCGGCTGCTTATGCGACACGTCACATTGCCAAAAACATGGTAGCAGCAGGAGTAGCTGACGAGATCCTAGTACAAGTATCCTATGCAATTGGTGTAGCCAAGCCGATGGGCATCTACATCAATACCTACGGCACTGCTAAGGTGAACTTGAGCGATGGAGAGATAGCGAAAAAGGTGGAAGACCTCTTCGACATGCGTCCGTATGCCATCGAGCAGCGCTTGAAGTTGCGCACCCCGATCTACCTAGAAACAGCCGCTTACGGCCACATGGGTAGAGAGAGTGTAGTTGTTGAGAAAACTTTCACTTCCCCTTACCGCCCAGCTATTACCCAGAAGGTAGAGTTATTTACCTGGGAGAAGTTGGATTATGTGGAGAAGGTGAAGCAGGCGTTTGGAATCTAAGATTCAGAATTAACCCATAAAAAAACGGTGTAAGCGAGAGCTTGCACCGTTTTTTGATTTTAAGGGGGTGTTAGATTTGCTGTCCATTGATGAATAATCCCCCTAACCCCCTTGTAAGGGGGAGTCACATCTCCTTGTCCCCATGAATGGAATTAAGAACTCATTGATTTATTTTTAGATTAATGTTTAGTGATTCTACAGAAATTAGTTGAGTTAGCTTTGGGCGATTCCCCCTTATAAAGGGGGTTAGGGGGATTTGTAAACTAATGCTTCCTTACCGCTGAAGCATCAGCCAGCCCCGTGGATCCACCTCAGGTAAGCTGCTGCTAGTGACTAAAACCCCCTTTTTTCCAATCGAGAGTTTTTGACTACCCTCCGAGGTTTTGATTTCCACCGGAATTTCAAAATCAATACCTTCCAAGGCAATTCGGTACCCCAACTTTCCTTGTTTGCTCACGGTCACCTTGGGCAAGGCTGTTGTCTCAAGGTACAGCTTAAAAAACCCTTCTAAATTTTGCCCAGTATAGCGTTGGATAAAGTCGGTAAAATCCTTGGTGGTCACCCGATTTAAGTAGGTAAATTGCTTCGCTTCAGCAAAAGCTTTCAGGGCTGGAAAAAAGAGTTCATCTCCCAATACCCCTCGGAGTGAATGGATGACCATGGCTCCTTTGGTATAAATTTCAGGATGGTAGGCCGTCTTTTCGGTAGAGTTGGGAGGACTTACCACAGGTCGAGCATGAGGAATACCCCGTGCCTCGGACCTCGCTTTTTTGAAATAGGCCTCGGGACCTCCATGTTCCCAATAGAACAACCAATCCCCGTAGGCCGTAAGGCCCTCATGAATCCACATATCGGCCCAGTCACCCACTGAGACCTTGTTGCCAAACCATTCGTGGCCCAGTTCGTGGTGGAGCAGCCAGTCGTACTTGACTTTTCCCATGGGGATATACTGAAAGTTATTCCCATAGGCATTGATGGTTTGGTGTTCCATTCCTAGGTAAGGAGTTTCTACCACCGCGATTTTGTCCTCCGTAAAAGGATAGGGGCCAAAGTATTTTTCATGCGTTTGGGCACTTACCCGAAGGACCTCTAGGAGTTCCTTGGCCTTGGGTTTGTTTTCTTGGAGTACCCAAACTGCCATCGGAACTACTTCTCCGGAGATGGATTGGAATTGGGTTTCCGCTTTTTCAAATACGCCAAGTGTAAAATTGATGTTGTAGTTATTGATGGGATAGTTCGTTTCCCAGTGGTAGCGCACTTTTTGACCCTGATCTTGGGTTTGGATCAAGCGCCCATTGGAGGCGACGAAATAGGGTTTGGGTACTGTGAATAGTAACTCCACACCTTGCTGCGGTTCACTTGAGGGGTGGTCTAAGGCGGGCATAAAGACCTTTGCTCCTTCGCCTTGGCAGGACAATCCCATCCAATGCCTGCCCATCTGATCTTTTTCCCAAGTAAACCCTCCTGTCCAAGGAGGATTCTGCGCAATCGGTGTCGGTCCCTCGTAAAAGATTTGAACCTGATTGCAGGTGCAGTCTATAGGTAGGATGTCAAGGAGGTCGTTTTGATGGGTAAAAGCAACGGCTTTCCCATCCATGAGCACCTTGCTTACTTGGTATTGGTCAATCAATTGAAACCGTAGCGTATCTAACTTTTCATTAGAAGAAAAAGTGATGGTAGATTGTCCAGTAATGGACTGCGTTTCGGGAAAAATTTCTAGCTCAAGTCGGTACTGTTGGATTTGAAACTTGGCTTGGAGGGGATCCAATGGCCCACCCCAGTCCCAAGTTTGGGCTTGAATCAGGTGAACTATAAAAAGAAGCGAGAGGAAAAAGAATAATTTTTTCATGGTAAGATCAATCCGATTGAGGAATTGAATATAGTCAACAAGACCTAAAAAAACGCTCCTGAAGGTTAATCTTGGAGCGCTTGAGAATTAGTCTTCTGCGTAGTTGAACGCATCCACTTGCTCCTTGATCCAGTCCTGGTATTTGCTACGGAGAAACTCTGCCCACTCCTCCTTGTATTTGGAGCCATCCAGGAGAAAGCGGAAAGCGGTAGTTGCCTTAGGATTGCTAAGTGCACTCACGAGATCCTCTGCAAGGGTACGTTCTTTGACTCTGCGGTCCACAAAGTCCTGCATCAGCTGGTGCTCTTGGGACGGTTCAAGCCTGGTGAATTCTGCGAAATTGTCTGGTTGATCTTCGATTTCGTCGAGGATATCTTCCTCCTCTGGGGTTAGGTCGTAGTTGAAGTGATCTTCATCGTCAGGCAAGTGATGGATTTTCTTCTTGTCAACCTGATAGAAGCACACATTGCCTTTAAGCAATTGGGCAGCAATTAGATCTACCTCTTTTTCAGTAAGCAAAAGCATGGATGGAGTTCAAAATATTTTAAAATACGACAGTTCGAAAGTTCAACAAATTGTTTTAGAAAATGTAAGTTCCAAGCAAAAAAATAAGCCTAAAACTCTTGATTTATAATTCTTTCTACCATTTGGGACTCTAGTTCATGCCCTCCAGAAAAAGTAAGCAGTTTTAGCGGCTTGCCTAGCACTAAAAGAAGCTCCTCTTGTCGTTTCTTACTTTCCTCAGTCACCAACTCATCTTCCAGTCCGTGGACGAGGATTACTTCAGTCGAAGCAAATTTTTCTTTTGCCATCTCTAGCGCAAGGTCATGGGCAAACCCTCCTCCCCAGAGAATAAGTGAATCAAGGGTGCCCTTCCATTGGCTAGCCCATCGGGTGCCGGTCGCTGCCCCTTGCGAAAATCCAAGGAGGTGAATGCGCGGTACTTGTTCGAATGCGGAGAGGACTTCTTCCATCATCCGATTTAGATACCTATGGTTGTTGGCAATAGCAGCTTCCCGATTATAGCTCGTCATCCAATTTGCCCCCACCCGTCCCTGAAAGTCCTTGAGGTAGGAATGGTTGGTGCCTTCAGGAGCAATAAAAAGCCTTTCAGCGGATGCATGAGGAAGAAATCTCCGGATAAAAAATTCCGCCAATTGCCCATAGCCATGTAGGACAATCCAAACCTCATTTTCTTTTCCTGTTGGTTCATGGGAAAGGAAATACGGGGTTTCGTAGGGAAATTGAATTGATTTTTTCACGCCTAACTGTGGAGGTCGTCAAATTTAAGTGGGAGCAGATGGCGTATCCCTTGGAATCGAAGTACAATCCCCTTGGGTTGCAATATCAAGATCGAAATTGGACTATTGTATCGGTTCTCTGCCTCATTGATCGCCTGCCGGCACATGCCACAAGGCGAAACACCTGCCCAGTCGACATCTCCTTCGCGCCGCGCTACAATGGCAATCGTCTTTGGGGCTAGTTCTGGAAAATTTGCTCCTACATAGCCGAGAAGCAATCGCTCTGCACAGGTGCCTACCGGGAAACTTACATTCTCTTGATTCGAGGATTGGTAAATTTCTCCATTGGCAAGCTCTACCGCTGCCCCTACCTGAAATTTGGAATAAGGGGCATAGGCCTTCGTGGAAATTTCTTGTGCCCGCTTAAGTAAGGCGGCTTCTCGGGGATCCAATTCAGAAAAAGCGAGTTCTTCCAACTCAATCTTATCGGTAATTTTTTTCACAAGCAGTATTGGTTTGGATAGGAACGAATGATTAAAGTACGTAAATGTTCCTTAATTCTTTAGCCTTCCTTTTTTCGGCCCAAAAAAAAGGAGCAACTTTAACCTATTATTGCCAAGCCCATGTCCACCATCTTGATTTTTGGAGCAGGAAAATCTGCGATCTACTTGATTGATTACCTAGCCGACTCTTGTGCTGGGGGAGATCGCCGGCTACTAGTAGCGGATTTGGATCCAACCTTGGCAGCATCCAAACTCCAGGGGCGAAGGAATACCCAAGCTGTAGCGGTGATATTTGAGGATCAGGATTCCCGGAGGCAGTTAATCGAACGAGCAGATATAGTGATATCCATGCTCCCCGCAGGCCTTCACCCCATCGTAGCTGCTGACTGCCTGGAGCTAGGCAAACATTTTTTTACTGCATCTTACGAGAGTGATGCCTTGCGAGCCATGCGGTCGGAGATTGAAGCCAAAGGCCTACTTTTTCTCAATGAATGTGGGCTAGACCCAGGAATTGACCACATGTCTGCTCTGAAAATCATCCATGAGGCAAAAGCAAAAGGAGAAGTGATTCGCTCTTTCAAGTCCTATTGTGGAGGGCTGCTGGCTCCTCAAAGTGAAGACAATCCCTGGAAATACAAGTTTACCTGGAACCCCCGAAATGTGGTCCTCGCAGGGCAAGGGACTTCCAAGTTTCTAGTTCACGGTGAAGTGAAGTTGGTCTCCTACCAGCAGCTATTCAAACGGGTAGAAACCATCAGCTTTCCTGGCTTGGGAGATTTTGATGGCTACCCCAATCGGGATTCCTTAAACTACCAAGCTATTTATGGATTGGAGCAAGTCGATACCCTCCTTCGAGGTACACTTCGGCGTTCAGGGTTCTGCAAGGCTTGGGATGTATTTGTACAGTTAGGGATGACAGACGATACCGCATCGTTGCAGTTGCCTCTTGGTTGTACCTACCGGCAGTTTTTGAATACTTTCCTCCCCTGGTCTGACCAACTCACGGTAGAGGAAAAATTAGCAGAAGTAATTCCAGACTTAGACTTTCCCACTTTTGAAAAGTTGCAATGGTTGGGGCTATTTGAGGCTATTCCACTCCCAATTACCGAAGGTAGCCCAGCACAACTGCTGCAGGCCATTTTGGAGGTGCATTGGTCCCTTCAGCCTGAAGATCGGGATCTGATTGTGATGCAGCATCAGTTTGAGATTCAAACCCAAACGGGAATCAAAAAGGTGATTTCCAGTTTGGTCGAGGTCGGTCAGGACGCGGTGTACACAGCCATGGCGAAGACCGTGGGACTTCCACTCGCAATTGTAGTGGATCTCTTTTTGAAGGGTAAAATTTCCCTTCGAGGGCTTCGGCTTCCTGTGGTACCGGAATTGTATATCCCGATTTTAGAGGCCTTGGAAAAGGAAGGAATTCGATTTGAGGAGCGGGTAGTGGATTGATTCTGGAAAAGGAATCGTCCACAGACAACAGTCCACGGTTGACAGCCCTTTTTCTTAAACTTCAAACCTTGTCTTCTTTCGTTACTGATAATTGAAACAAAAAAAAGACCAATATGCAATTGGTCTTTTCTGATTTTAGGGCCTCCAATCTGCTGGAGGATCGATAAATGCTCCTGAAATTACGCGACAATCGTCTGGGATGATCGCTCGATTTTGCTTGAAGGTCAAGTCATTTCTATCGACGTAGATTCGTTTGGAGGTTTCACCACCTGCCATAAAATAGCCCAGAACCATTTCGTCTGGATTGTCCAAACTGATCATATTGCCACGTAAGTTAGCCGGAGGGGGGTCAAAGATAGATCCAGAGATTTCTGCTTGCTGCTTGACCAAGCGCAGGAAGCGATAGGCTCCTTGGGAGATGCTGTACTGCTTGAGGTCCATTCGAAACTTGTTGACAAATCGAATCCCATCGTCTGCGATAAAGGAGGCAGGAATACGGGTGCTTAGGCCATTGAAGTTGTCGTCATTGACCACAAATAAGCTCTGGTTATTACTGGCTTCGTAGCGGAAGCACTGCACGCAACAATCCTTAGGCTGAGGGGTTCGATTTGGATTTGCAGGGGAAGGTCGGGGAGTATATAAATCCGGTCGTGTTT
>Ga0209443_1001066_pt1 | contig 17723 bp, 17 predicted proteins | sample LauGreBMM110DCMD_2_FD_187571 | JGI IMG/M metagenome (GOLD analysis project Ga0209443, IMG submission 187571) | Freshwater lake microbial communities from Lake Michigan, USA - Su13.BD.MM110.DCMD (SPAdes) (version 2) | ecosystem: Environmental > Aquatic > Freshwater > Lake | place: Lake Michigan... | reverse complement strand
AGAAATCTGATCCGCTACTTTGTCTGGATGTCCTTCAGAAACACTTTCTGAGGTAAATAAATAAGGCATAGAGTTAGTATTTAAGGTGCAAATATATTAATAAATCTTAATTTTTAAAAGATTGAAATGTTTTTAAAAAACCCTACTTTATAATTTACAGGGAATGGCTTTTTACTAGCCAGATTAATTTTTTGATTAGACAAAATATAATTTTAATTTAGTTTACCTAGTCTTTCCGTATTTAGAGGAAATTTAAATGTCTAATGTCAGCATAAAGTGGACTAAAAAAGGTCTAAATTAGTAGAGAGTTTCCATCAATAACAATTAAACCAAAAATGACATGGAACAGAAACAAAAAATATGAAAGCTATTATTGAACTCGTAAATAAGGACCTGGCCAAAAATGGATATGACCAAAATCCACAAAGTGAGGGACTACTTGAAAATAATTTTTTCTTTTTTATAAGAATACTTTTTAAAAATAGAATTAGAATAAATAATTTAAAACAATATACAAGTAGTAAGAAAATTTATATGACTATTTGTTTGCATGTTGTCAGTTTTTGCTGTTGGAGCTGCGCTGGCGCAGCCCCAACAGGCTTCCATTAGGCAAAGCCTTCTCTCTAAACTTATTGAAATAAAATATACATCGGAACTATATTTAAGTTCTGCAAACATGACTCCAATAAAGACAGCGCACTTGCCAACTATGATAGTCTTCGCTGGAAACTAGATTGTTTTTATATCAATTAAGCGAAGATATGATTGCTGCCAATCACCCTCTCAAAATGATACTACTAAATGCCTGATGTTTGAAAGAAAGAAATAATGAAAGTAATGATGTTAATGAGAGTGATGAGGTTAAAAAGAATAACGAGCGAAATGGCATTAATAAAGTCAACAAGACTAGTAAGAACAGCAAGAAAAAAATTCAAGTGGATATAAATGCTTTGAATGAAACTGAAAATATTTATCAAAATCAAATACTGCTTTCTATATTCAGAAACGATAAAACAATTAATCTCACCACTAGTGTTTTATTTATTAAAGGAATCTTATTCCATAGTCAACGCCATTAGCGATATGAAAACACAAAAAATCATGGTGCTTATTGAGTTATTGGATCATACAAGGTTACTTAGACCAGGGGATTTAGTAAAGCAGGGTAAGTCAGCGAGATTATATTAAAAAAAATTTAATACTATAACTATTTGATATACATTTGATTAAAATTTATTTTTAAAAATAAATAGACACTAAATTATTTTAAACTAAATTTGGTTGTGAAAAAATATATACCAAGTTTTTTATATAAATTCTTAATTTCAATTTGGAACAAACATTCTCAAAGAAAAATTCCAGTTCATGTTGAAAATGTTTTTGGTTTCGATCTATATCAAAATAATAATGATTGCATTAATTATTCACGATATATTGGTTGTAATTTAAATAATATACCAGCAGGTGCGGATTCTAGAGTATTTAAGTTTATTAAATACTTTATAAAAGAGGGAGATGTAGTAATTGATATTGGAGCTAATATCGGTCTAATGACATTAGTAATGAGCAATATCTGTGGAGAAAAAGGTAAAGTAATATCAATTGAGCCTGGACCTGTATCTACATCACTGTTAAAAAGAAACTTGTATGTTAATGGCAAATATAATAAAAACGTATTATTAAAAGAATGCGCACTAAGTGACTTTAATGGCATTGTCCCTTTATTTATTAATCCAACTGGAGAAAGTGATAATCAAGTGCATAAAGATTTGGAACACTACAATTTTGGCAGTGAAGTATATAGGCCAAAGGTTGACGTAATTGCACGAAAACTAGATGACATACTTATAGAAGAAAAAATTGATTTTAATAAGGTAACTTTTATTAAAATAGATACCCAAGGTCACGAATGGTTTGTATTCAATGGGTCTAAAAATTTTCTAACCGAAGTTTCGAAGATAGCAATATTATGCGAATTTGCTCCATATCTTAAAAGTTGGGAAAATCTCTCTATTGAGAATTTCTACAATTTAATTAAGTCATTTGGGTTTTCAATTTATGATGCGTCAAAAATAAAAGAAGGTCCAATAGATTTAAAATATTTATCAAAAAATTATGGCTCAAATTTTGTAGGAAGATATACCGACTTATTACTATTAAAAGGAATCAATTTTGATAAAGACCAATTTATAAAATTCAAATAATAATAACTATACTTGTTTGGCAATTACTAAATATAGTTATTGTACTAGAAAAATATCAAAAAAAATAGCTTATACTTTAAATTCTGAAAAGATATAAGCTTCTAGCAATAGTGGCTAATGATTTTTCCAATATTATATATTAATATCTAAATACCCCTTATTTCATACAGTTTTATTTTGAGTATAATCATTTTAATAAGGTTCATTTTCCATTCATAGGGTGTTTTATTTCCTAGTGATTCATGTGGTCTTTTGGTATTATACTCCTGTATCCATTCGTCAGTTAATCGCTTACTTCGTTAAGATCAAAGAATAAATAAGCATCTAAAATAGCTTCACGATAAAGTCTGTTAAACCTTTCAAAGTATCCATTTTGCATAGGATTGCCGGGTTGGATAAACTGAAGGTTAATTCCTTTATCTAAGTTCCATAACTCTAGATCTTTCGAAGTAAACTCAGGGCCATTATCAGTTCAAATAGTTACTGGTTTACGTCTTTGTTCAATGATTCTATCCAGTGTGCACTTCGATTGCTAATACCTCCCTAGAACAATCATCCATTACGTTTAGTGTTCTAAATTTTCTATTACCAACCATACTATCACTCATAAAATCCATACTCCAACTTTGATTTACCAAGCTCTGTTGTGCTAAGGGTTGTTTTACTCTAGCAGGAAGTCTGCGCTTGCCTTTACGCTTCCTGTTTAGTTTTAAGAGCTTATAATCCTATACACGCGGCTTGTGGTTCCAAAGTTTGCCACCTCTACGTAAATAAGCAAAGAGCTTCCTAAAGCCATAGGTAGGATGCTTGAAAACAAGTTCGTGCAACGCTTCTATAACTTCACCATCATCCTTCTTAGTCTTCTAATAGAACTGTAATATTGGGATAGCTATTAGTTTACAAGCCCTGCTCACTGGAACACCATACTCATGCACCAGCTCCTGTGTTAGTTGCCTTTTTGTGGCAGGGCCCAGCTTTTTTTGAAAACAAATCCTTCAGTATCTGATTGTCCATAGCCACATCACAATACATCTTTTTTAACCTTGAATTTTCTTCCTATAGGTCTTTTAACCTAATTTAACATCAGAAGCTTCCATACCGCCGTATTTGCTTCTCCAATTGAAAATAGTGGCCTCTGAAACCCCGTTCTCTCGGCTAGTTCCTTGGTGGTTCTGCCGCCTTCCTGTTGCTTTAAAATAGAAAAAATCTGGGTCTCCGTAAATCGTGTCTTTTTCATATTTGCGGTTTAAATTTTAGCTTATCGCTATATTTTTAAACTGTCCGTTTTTTTGGGACACTTACAAGGTCAATAAGGCAAAAAATACTGAGGGTGAAGTGTTAAAAGAATATGCTATTTCAAATAGCACAACATTTGAGAAGATATTTGTAACGAAAGATGTGGAGAATATTTCATACGAGGCAGTGGCTGTAAAAAAACTAATAAGCCAAAGTAATAGGATTAAACTTGTGACATCAACTTATCATATGTATAGCGCAAAGAAGCTCTTTGAGAAACAAGGATTTTAGGTAATTCCTTATAAAGTAGATTATAAAGCTAGAGGAAATAGTACAATATCTTTAATGGATTTTTTTCCTAGCGCAGCTAACTTAGAGTTAGCTGAAACGGGATTTAGAGTGATAATTGGTAGATTATTATATTTAGTGAGGTACTAGTGCCTCACACCGTTACTCCTCAACACAGAACTAAAAGTTTTGTAAATAATCTGAAGGTCGAAAAGAAAAAGATTTGCGCTGTGGGTATTCTTGTTCCAACTTTACTTTATCAGGAATAGAGATTTCATCACGGCCATTTATCTGAGCCCAACCCGTAATACCGGATTTTAATTTAGAAACACCAGTTGCAACTCTAAAATCCATTAAATCATCTTGATTGTATAATGCTAGACGAGGACCAATAAATACCATTTCACCTTTAATAATATTAATTAGATTAGGTAATTCATCTATACTGATTTTCCTAATAAATTTTCCAATTTTAAGCAGATACTTATTAGGATTAATTAGAAGATGTGTGGCTACATTGGGAGTGTTTTTCTTCATACTACGGAATTTATAAACTTTAAAGAATGAATATTTAATCTCAACTCTTTTTTGAGTAAATAAAACTGGGAAGCCATCTTCAATTATAATAGAAAATGTAATAATCAAAAAAAGGCGATAATAATAATAATATAATTATAAAAGCTAAAAATCGATTAATCATATTTTTATTTGTATTATTTTATAAATTGAGCTATTAGTATTTTGAAAGTAAAATTAGAATGCAATTGTACATAACTCAATTTTATTTACAAATAAATTATGCTAATAAAAAATTTAAACTTAAGAAATAAATTTATTTATTATATTTATTTGCAATTCTACAATTCTTTGTTCTTTATGAAATATATTTGCACTTTTCATTGCCTTAATTCCCATTTTCAATCTTAATTCTTTATTTAACATTATTTTTTCAATTGCATTAGTTAATTCTAAAGTATTTTTTGGACTTACTAGTAATCCCGTTTGATCATGAATCACAAGTTCTCTACAGCCTCTAATTTTACTTGCCACAACTGGCTTACCCATCATCATTGCTTCAATAATTGTCCTAGGTAATCCTTCTCTATATGAAGGTAAACAAAAAACATCCATTAAAGATAATATCATAGGTGTATCATCTCTATAACCAAGTAATATCAAATTTTTACCTAATTTACTTTTCGTGTTTTTAATATCTTTTTCAATTGAAATATCATGATCGCTTTCAAGTTTTGCACCCACTACTAGTAAATAAAAATTTGGAAACCTTTCAGCTAGTTGAACTGACGCTTCTAAAAGTTCAGTATACCCTTTTTCCTTGACCATCCTAGCTATAATACCGACAACAAAGGCATTAGCTGGAATACCTAAATGTTTTCTATTATCATTTACAGTATGAGTATAATTTAAAGGATTAAATTTAATTTCATCAACACCATTACCAATAGTAAAAGCTCGATTTTCGGATATAATTCTATTTTTAACAGCACTCAAAGTATCTTCAGCACTTTGGCAAAAAAGTAAATCAGTAAATTTACCTGCAATAATTTCTAATATTATATAAAATTTTCTTTTTAAAAAAGGCATTTCTTCATGATAGTAGAAACCATGAGCTGTATATATAACAAATGATTGTTTTACAAAAGATGCAGCAATTCTTCCTAATAAAGCTGCTACAGGCGTATGTACATGTATGATATCAAATTTTTCTTGTTTAAAAATTTTATATAAATGAAATATAGTCTTTATTGCCTTAAAAAGATTCATACTTCTCGATATAGAAACTGTTCTAAATCGATAACCTTTTTTTGATAAAAATGAAACTGCTGGTCCGCCTGTACAAATAGTTGTAACTTCCCAACCAACAGACTCCATTCCATCAATTAACGGGAGTAAAAACTTTTCAACAGTAAAATCTACCGCACATACTTGACATACTTTCATATCCAATATTTTTGCCAGGCTCTAAACATTAAAATATTCCACAACTGATGTTGGTGATTTTTTTGTCCTGTTAAATGACTTTGCCAAATTTTTCTTACATATTTTGTATTGAAATATCCCGATTCATTCAATTCTTTTTCAGTTAAAAGAGATTCTGCCCATTCTTTTAAGGAATGTCTAAGCCATGAATCGATTGGTAAAGCAAAACCCATCTTTGGTCTCTCAATTAAGTTAGATGGTACGTATTTTTTCAATAATTCTCTAAGTATCCACTTACCCCTTCCATTTCGAATTTTCATATTCATAGGTAACCTCCAAGCAAAATCCACAATACTTGGATCTAAAAAAGGTACACGAGTTTCAAGAGAGACACCCATCGCGGCTCGATCAACTTTACATAATATATCGTCTGGTAAATATGTTAGAATGTCTGTAAACATCATACGAGAGCTAAAATCACTATCTTTTGGAAGAAAATCAAAATACTGTCTAGATTTCGGATTATACTCATTTGAACTAATTAAAATATTACTACTTAATCCTGTTTTAACTAATTTTTGATATATTTCCCAATCGCTTTTAAGATTTAAAATGCTTGCAATTTTAACTAAATGTTCTGCTGGATTTGAACTTTTAAATGTTGTTGGTAAAATTGGTTTAATTATTTGATAAAATGTTTTAAGTTGATTTGCATTACAACTTAATATTGAATTAGCAATAAATGATTTTAAAAAAAATGGATATTTTTTAAATCTAGCAGCTTGGTTATACCTGTTATAACCTCCGAATATCTCATCACCAGCATCCCCAGAAAGACTAACTTTCACATATTTTCTAGCAAGTTGACTAACAAGAAAAGTAGGTATTTGCGATGAATCAGCAAATGGTTCGTCGTACAAAAAAGGTAATAAAGGAATAACATCAACTACATCTTTTGATTCAATAAAAATTTCATGATGATTTGTACCTAAATAGTCAGCAACTTTTGAAGCATATTTTGCTTCATTATAAATGTCTTCAATAAAACCGATTGTAAAGGTATTAACAGGTATTGAACTTTGAGATTGCATTAAAGCAACTATTAATGATGAATCAATACCACCGGATAAAAAAGCACCAACAGGAACATCAGATAATTGTTGCATTTTAACAGACTCTGAAAGTAAATGCTCAAGAATACTAATAGCATCAACATCACTTCCTTTAAATAGATTTTTATTTATTGATTGATTAACTATTGAGTGTAGATTCCAATATGATTCAATAGAAGAATTTTCTATATTATCAACTAATGAAACTGTTAATAAATTTCCTGGAATAAGTTTATTAATCCCTTCAAAGATTGATTCAGGAGATGGAATATAAGAATATTCCATAAAATTACTTAATGAATTAAAGTTTATTTGTGGGGAAAAACTAGGATTTCTTTTAAAAGCTTTTAGCTCAGATCCAAAATAAAAGTTTCCTTTATTCCAGCCATAGTAAAGTGGTTTCTCCCCAAAACGATCTCTTCCTAATATGAGTTTTTTTTCTATATTATCATATACCGCAAATGCAAACATTCCAACAGATTCTTGTATTGTTTTTTTAATACCGAAAACGTCAAAACAACAAAGAAGTGTTTCAGTATCTGATTGTCCCTTATAGTCGAATGTGTGACCTAGATTAGCTATCTTCTTTCTTAATTGTAAATGATTATAAATTTCTCCATTAAAACAAATAATAAATCTACCTGATGTAGATTTCATTGGTTGATTTCCAGCTGGTGAAACATCAAGAATAGATAATCGATTATGTGCAAAACCAATATTCTGTACATGATCAATCCAAATATTTTGATTGTCTGGACCACGATGATTAAGAGTGTTAGACATGTCATACAAAACATTTTGAGAAACAGTAGATTTAATACTGTAATAACCACAAAAACCACACATATAAATTATATTTTGATTAAATTATCATTAAATCTACTGTAAAATAGATCTAACATAGCAAATGGAAACCAAACATATGGATAAAAATATCCAACTTGAGAGAATAAATGTAAAAAAATAGAAAAAATTGCAATAAAATAAAAGTACTTAATTTTATTTTTTATTTTAAAACATTTGTAAATTTTTAATATAAAAAATAAAATAATTAATATAATTCCTATTAAACCATTTTCAATAAAAAGTGTGAGATACCAATTAAAAGTCTTGACATTCAAACTTGTATAACCTGTACCAGAACCAATTAAGAGTTCATGAATATTAAATGATTTTATTATGTCAACTGCATCCACCCAAAACTCAACTCTTACGTCGCCTGTGTTAAAATTAGAATTAATAAAATCAAATTTTCTAGTAAATTCCAATATTGCCAAACTTAAAGAATCTTTAAAAATTAAATAGCATACAATAATTATAAAAATAAAGATAAATGCTTTTTTAAAGAAACTGTATTTAATTGAAATTTTAAAACCTTTTTTTTGTAGTGAAATATAGAATATAATAATAAACAGAGAGGATAGAATTTCAAAAAAACCAGATGTACTCCGAGTTAATATCAAAAGAGAAATATAGAAGAATATACCAATATAAAATTTAATTTTTTGTTTTTGAATCAAATTAAAACCAATGTTAAGAGGGCCATATATATTTAATGCAAGCGCTAAATCTGTTGGTTCAACAAAAAAACCACGTGCACGAACACCCCATGACTCCCCAAAAACAATATTTCTAGTTTCTAATGGTAGATAATCAGCGAGATTTATCCCAAATCCAAATAAAACATAATCAACTAATGTAGTTAATACAATTGTATAAAAAATTATATCAAGATAACTTGATATTGTTGTAAAAAGTATTTTTTTTGGTAGATTAAATAAATAGATTTTAACGATGAGATAAAAAAAAATGAAAACAGAAAAATGAGAAATTAAATGATTAAAATTTAAATCAATATGTGATGAGGTGAAATAACTAATAGTTGAAATAATTAAGAAAGAAAATAAGATTATATCAGCAAAATCAAACTTAGTTACAAAGATTTTTTTTGTAACTAAAAGTTGGAAAAAAAATAAAAAAGAAATTAGCAATATAAGAATTAGACTTATTGGCATATAGCCTCCATAGTTAGCAAATGTAAAAAAGGCAAAAGAAACCAAATAAGTTTTAAATAAAAAATTCATTATAACAATTTTTTATTTAAAACTCTATTTATAAGATCTCTGATAAATTGAGTTAAAATATATTTTTTTGATGTATTTAAATAAATTATAGCACCATTAGTATTAAACAAACCTGAAATATAATGTTCAAAAAAAACACAATTCATTTTTTTTTGTATAAGATTGTTATCTGTTGAATATTTTTTTTTCCCATGCCAAGAAAAAGGTGAATCAGTAAAATTTAAATGTGCATAAATTAAATTTAACAAATTGAATGGAACTAATTTTTGTGTGAAAATAAAATCATTTTTCATTTTTGATGCGCTAATAGCTAATGTAGAATCATATAATTTAATAAAGTAGCTGATGCCGTAATTATTTAAAGCAAAAAAATATGTAGGTAAAAAATTAGGAGAATAACTCCAAGGATTAACTAAACAAACCGATGTATAATATGAACGATATCCAACAATAGAAGGAATAGTGAAATTCGAAAAAAGCTTTTGGTATTTTATAATCGATTTAAAAGAAAAACTAAATTCATGCTTCACAAAAATATTGTCGTTACAAACAATAGTGAAAAAATGATCTATTTTATTTGCTTTACAATACAAAAGTCCTTCATAATAAGAACTTATATCTAAATTAGAATTTGATCCTATTAGAAGAACATATTTATCAGAAGTTTTATTTTGTTTAATTATATTATTTGAAACTAAGATTAAATTAATTTTTTTATTAATACTTATAAAATACTGATGTACTTTTTTTGAAACATATTCAGGCTCTAAATTATAAGTACAGATTATGACATTAATTAAATTAGTGTCATATAATAATTGATGATTCACTTTATTTATTGGTTTATGATTCTAGTTAATTGAAAAATTATATAATTTAAATTTTATTTTTTAGCAGTCTTAAATATAACATTTCATATTTTAAATACATATTTGAAATATCAAAGTTATTTATAATTCTTATTCTAGCATTTTTTCCAAGCTCAACACGATTAGATATAGGTAAACAACATGCAAAATATAAAGATTCATATAAATCTTCGGCTGTAAAGCCATTTGTATATATACCACAATTCTCAATTATCTCATATGCTACATCAAAATTTGTTGATATAACAACTAGTTCACTTGACATAGCCTCAGCTAAAACTAAACCAAATCCTTCCCACAAAGATGCATGTATGTAAAAGTTTGCATTTTTTAAATAAGATGAAACATTACTAGAAAGCCCGATTAAGAAAATATTATTATTTAAATTTAGTTGACTAATTAAACTATATAATACACTTTTCTCTTCTCCATCTCCAATTATTGATAACGTAGCATTTGGAAATTTTTTTATTAATCTTGAAAACGCAAGTATTAGGTTTTGATGGTTTTTATATTTAGTAAGTCTGCCAATTGTAATAAAGCTTAGACAATCTAATTGATATTTTGTAAGATTATTTTCTTCAGGTTTAAATTTATTTGTGTCAATACCATTAGGAATTACAAAAATTGAATTACGTTTTGCAACAAATTTATTTTCTAATGATTTAGCAGCTAAGGTGCTTACTGTTGTTAATAAATCTCCGATAAAATTAGTAATTCTCAAGAAAAAATAAATTAAATTATGAGACTCTATTGAACTATGAAGGGTAGCTATTAAAATATTAATCTTAAAGAATAATCTATATAAGCGTGTAAAAATAATAGAATAAAATAAATGAGCATGTACTAATTCTGGATTAACATTTTTTATTAAGAAATTAAATTTCTTGATCGCTTTGATAATTGAATTTAGATTTTTACTAAAATTCAAATTGTAAATTTCAAGATCCTTATTTAAATTAATTGAATCATGATTATTAAAAAGAGTTACAATAATAACACGCCATTTCTTTTTTTTTAAAAAATAAGATAGGTCACGAACTATGCTTTCAGCACCCCCCATTTTTAAATTATTAATCACATATACAACCGTATATTTTCTCATTTAATTAAAATTTTTATATTAAATATTGTCTTTAATAAAGTCATTGTAAGTTGAGAAACATTTTAAATTATTATTTGATAAATCATATATTTTATTGCAATTAGCTAAAGTAGTTATACGATGCGCAATAACGATTATAGTCAAATCGGTATCAGCTTTATTAATAGAATTAACAATATCCAATTCAGTTTGATTATCTAAAGCGCTAGTCGCTTCATCCAATACAATAACTCTTGCATCTCTATAAAATGCTCTTGCAATACCAATTCTTTGACGTTGACCTCCAGAAAGACGAATACCATATTCACCGACAATAGTTTCATATTTAAGGGGTAAAGTATCTATAAAATCATGTAGCATTGATTTTTGGGCAGCTAAGATTACGTTATTGATATTGATTTGATCTTTTGGTATTCCAAAAGCAATATTTTCTAAAATAGTAGAGTCTTTTAAAAATATATTTTGCGGAACATTAGAAATATATTTTTGCCAACTACTTAAATTTTCTTTGCTTAATAATTGATTATCAATATATATTTTACCTTCAATTGGATTAAGAAGACCCATAATGATATCAACTAACGTGCTCTTTCCACTTCCAGATGAACCAACAAATCCAACTCTATCTCCTTTATTAATTACCAAATTAATATTACTAAGGACATTTTTACTTTTAATTGAATACCTAAAAGATAAATTCTTAATAACTATTGAGGAATTAAAGGATAGATTTGAATTTGAGTAATGATTGGAATTCTTTGTAAATTGATAATGATATAAAGTATCAAAGATCGAAATTATGCTAGAATAATAAGTTTTTATGGTCGTTAAAGAAATAAAAATATTTTGTAAAATTGGTAACATTCTTTGTGTTGCTAAAACTAGCGCTCCAATAATTATGATGCCAGCATTAATATCACCTCCCGTTATTTTATAATACAGACTAGATGTAGACAAAAATATTATAGCCAAAGCTTCAATAAAATATTTCGGACTTTGATTTAAAGTGTTTAAGGATAACCAAGACTTTCGATATAACAAAAGTGAACTACTATAAATATTTATAAAATCATCTTTTATATTACTCAATTTGATATCACGAAAGGCGCCATTAGTTTCTTGGGCAATTTTTATCATTCTAGTATGCTCTGAATCTAGCAATTCACTGTTTATCTTCAATTTCTGTTTATAAAAATAATTTATAATTAAATGGATTGTTATAAATAATCCTAAAATGAAAATTACGTTCCAAGAGCTTATCAAAAAAAACAAAAAAGAGGTGACAAACAATAAAATAAAGATAGAACTTAATATAGTTAAAAAAGGAGTTATAAACCATGAACCAACTTCACCAACTTTATACAAATTTGATTGTAAATAACTACTGTTTAGTTGTGTGTACTCGAAATAGCTTAAATTTAGGTGTCTTTCAAAAATATTTCGTGCAAATTTTGTAGCATAATATGCTCCAGTTTTTAATTGAGTCCTTAATAAAATAATTCTAGATGAAGCTGATAAAATTATTATTAAAATAAAAAATAAAGTTACATTGAAATCAATATTATCTTTATTTAAATGAAAAGTTTTAAAATATATAAAATTAAAAAATGAATTTTTTTCCAATATTTCGGGATTAAATAAAATAGAAATAAAAGGGATAACTGAGCCTATACTTAGAACTTCTAAAATTGAAACGATTACCATTCCAAAAATTAAAGAAACGAATCTCCATTTTTCCTTGTAGTTAAGTAGTTTGTAAAATAAAATTAATAGTTTGAACAAAGGATTACTTTTCATAATGTTGAGTCTAATTTTTTATTTTTTACCAAATAATGATTGCTTGTCTAGTAGACAATTGTAATATATATTTGTTATTATTTTTAGCAATTTCTTTGTGAATCAGAGGTTGTTTTTCTCCACTCGGTCCAACAAAGTCATTAAATAGAATTATAGTTTCGTTGCGAAAATTAAAAATTAATAAATCGAGTACTTTTTATTAGCATTGAAATTATTTAAATCAAGATGTAAAAATTTAATGAACGTATCCTATGGCACTTAATTTAAAATATCTGGAACAAAACTTGTCAGAATTTTAATACATTTATATTTATAAAAATAATGTCTAACTTTAGAATCACCATCAGCATATATAAAAAATTGCACGGCAGAATCTTTTTGAACTCCATTTTCATCAGGCATAGAACTTTTAAAAGAATCTAACAAATCGAAAACAGGTATATCTATGTCTGAATTAAAATATTCAGTTATGCCAAAAGCCATATACTCTTTGCCAGTAGAACATTTTAAAAATACGTCATTTTTGACATCATTATTTTTTAGGCTTGAAATACCGACCAAGTCATAACAAGTGACCTTCAAGAAATATTTCTAATATGATCACCATTTATACTCCATCTTTTTTTTGAAAAATTTGATGACATTTTTAAATGTATCATCACACATAAAACTATGTCTATTTACAGTACATTAATTATCAAAAATTAAATGGGTACTCTTTTTGAAAAGGATAAGGGACGAAATACCTAGATTTTACAAGATAATTAAATAATATATTACTAAGAAATCTTAATAAGTTAAACATGTTTGATTATAAAATGTAAAATAACTATTAGATATGTATTTTTATATACTATAAACAATAAATAGAGAGCTTTATTTATGCATATTCAATAGAAGAGAATGCATTTATGTAAGATTGAAAATGATAAAAATATCTTATCATCAACGTTAAATATATATTATAAAGTATTTTAAATAAATTGGAAATTATGTGATAGATTTCCAACTGTTTTTACTTAAACGACCAGTAGTAATATTAAAAATGCCAACCTGATTATTAGTAGTGATATATTTTATAAAATATATTTTTCTGATAAAATAACTAGGCATTAATAAAGTAATAAAACCAAATATTTTTGTATATATATTTTCTGAAAGATGTATATTTTCTTTATAAGTTCTGTAATTAAATGTCCCTAATGCTCTATGATATAAAAAAAGTGAAAAAATAGATTTTTTACTTTTCAAACAGATTTCTTTTTTTAGTTTTTTGCTTTGAAAGTCAAATAGACTAAGGATTGATGGCCATAAATGAAACCATATATTAAAACTAATATTTGTCCATTCAGCATTTCCAAGCCTAATATAAATTATAGGCTTGGAAGAAATAAGAATTTTAGAATTTTTTAGTAAAGTTGACAAAACCCCTATGTGAATAAACCTAGAACCGTAATAAAGCGAAGTGTTAGCTTGATTCCATAACTCTCTTTTAATAATGAAACATCCAATATATGAAGTATATCCTTTTGTTGTATCAAATAATATATCATGAAAATTATTGTTTGAAATTAATATATCAGCATCAATGTTAATATTTTTATTATTTAATTTATTACAATAATCAGTAGACCAGCAATTTGAATTAGCTATTAGAACATCTGGGTTAGATTCATTTAACTTATTGTAAATATACGAAATTGCATCTTCCGATATAAGATCGTCATCAGGAAGTAACCAGCAATATTTATTTTTTGAGTGCTTTACTGCTAGATCAAAATCTTTATCTATTCCACCCTTAACATCAAGTTTAATATAAGATATTTTTAACCCTAAATTAATATAATCATTTACAACTCTTTCAGTAATGTCATTTGATCCTCCATCAACAATAACTATTTCAAAATTACTAAATTCATAAATTAAATTATTTTTTAGAATGCTATTCAATGTCTTTTGAAGATAATTTGCTCTGTTAAAAGTTGCAATACAAATTGATAATGTCATAATAATTTAATTATAAAACTTAAATATTTTTTTTAAACTAGTTTTAAAATATTTTAAGGAGTTGTGTTAATAAAGTTTTATTTTTATAAATATTGATAAAGTTATTCTATTCTTTAAGGTTGTTTTAATTCTTGTTTTATATAATCAGTAAATTGATTAATATCATGGTCTATGTTTTTTTTCAAGATACTTTTATTTTCTAATTTCAAAAAACAATTAAGATCATCGATGTTTTTTATGTTTCTTGAGAATTCTGAATTAAAATATAGAGAGTTAGTTTCAATTTGATTATCAAAATTTAAAATACCATAATATTTTCCAAGAAACATACAATCGAATGAAATTGTACTCCCTAAATTAATTGTTTTATCAGAATTAAGTAAAATATCTTTAGTTGAAAAACTTAAATCTATTTCTTCATAAATATTTATTGGTAAATTTAAATTAATTCTGCCAGCAGGATGATGTCTTAAATAGATTTTAATTTTTGAATAATTATATGAAAATATAATAGCATTTTTTATAGTTTTTATTAGTGGGTTATTTGAACTATTATCATGTAACCAAGGTAGAAAAAAAACTAGATTAAATTTCTTATTAGGAATAGATTTATAATTTTGTGTATAATAAAATCGTGGCGGAAAAAATGTTTTATAATTGATATGATTGCTAACAAAAAAAGATTCGTTCAATTTCCATCCAGCAACTAAATCACATAAGATTGAATTCCATTCTGGCGTTCCCTTAAAAATTGGACCATTTTGAATAAGAACATATTTTGAATTTAATTTATACTTATAAATTAATCTAGAAAATAAATCACATGGATCTGCAGATAAAATTAAATTATACTTACTATAATTTAATTTTGAAATTTCGTTTTCAATTCTATTGAGTTTTGGAAAAATTATTAAATACAAATACAGAGTTAAAACTATATTGTAAAAATTAAATAAAACTTCCTTATGATAGAATATTTTGAAAGGGAAATCATTATTTTCAAATGAAAAACCAAATTTTTTAGAAGATTCTAATTTTATTTTATCAAAAAAGAGATCTTTATAAAGTTTATCAGTAATTGGCTTAATATTATCGTTATAAATATAATCACTTGTGGTTATACATAAAACTTTTGAATTGATTTCATTATTGATAAAATTAACTTTGAATTTTTGATAATAAAATAATGATTTAATAAAATTATATGAAAATATTATAAAATTAGTTCTTAAATTAAATGAGTAATAATTATAAAATTCTCCTCTTAAAATTTGAAATTTTATACTTAAATTTTGATCATTTAAATAATATTTTTTGTAAACATTAAATAACGAATCATTTTGTTTGGTATAGATTTCACATGACATTTTATAAATTCATTTATAATTCACTTGGTTTTAAAATGGGAGCATTGGAATTAATATTTCCAAAAACACGCCATACAGAAACTGTCCTACATTGATCAGTATTATTAAAATTTGATTTGTGAATTGTAAATTCATCAAAAATTATACAATCACCTAATTCTAATTCAGCAAATACTTCAGGATATTTATTTTGATGTAATTCTATATTTTCTGGAATTAAATCTGTGTATGAATCTTCCGAAAGTCTCGATTTTAAGAATGGTAACTGTCCCTCAATATGACTTCCTTCTAGTAAACTCATTGTGCCATTATCAACATTTGAAGGAACAAAAATTGGAAAATGTACATTATAAATTCTGCCAGCTCCTCTCATGTAACTTGACTCTTGATGAAAATTATATGCTAATCTTTTGTCATTAGGCAATCCGAGCATAATTCCACCCATAGAAGCACCATTACTTCCACCAATAAAAGGTTTAAAATCATTTAATACATCAATTACTTTATTAATATCTTTACAAACAATTAAGTTTGTAACTAAACCATTTGCAATTAAATTAAATTTGTAGAGTAATTCTTTATTTGATTTATTTAATTCAATAATGTTAATATGATAATCTAAATTATTGTTACAAATATATTTCAATGTATCTTCAATTGATTTTGCAATTAGTTTAATATCGTCTTTATCAAAAAGTGACTTTATTGATACATATCCATTTTTATTAAAATCAAATTTTAAAGATTCAATTTCTGTGTAGATTTTAGGTTTCATTTTTGAATTATTATTAAAAGTTTATAAATGTTATTACCAAATAATTAATGCTTGTCCGGTAGGAAGTTGAAGCAAATTTTTACTATTATTTTTTGCGAATTTTTCATGAACTTCAGCTTGCAACTCTCCACCAGGTCCTCCAAAGTCATCAAACAAAATTATACAACCTTTTTCTAAATAAATTTTTAAAAATTCTAATGCCTCTTCTTCTGCCCTGTAAAAATTTAAATCTAAATGTAAAAATTTTATTTTTTTATTTAAAGGTAACAGATTTAAGCAATTTGGAATAACTCCAGTTATAATTTCAATGTTTGAATATTTTGAAAAATAATTTCTAACTTCAATATCGTCATCAGCATAAACAAATAATTTTTCTCCGTTATCATTTTGTTCACCATTTGAATTTGGTTGAGTTGATTTAAATGAATCAATTAAAAAAAATATTGGCATTTTCTCATCCCAATTAAAATATTTTGTTGTAGCTGCTGCCATATACCCTTTACCAGTACCACATTCTATAAATATATGTTTATCTATATCTGAATTTAACAATGATTGCGAAATAGTCCATAAAAAAATATGTAATCTCCAAGAAATATCTCTTTTATTGAAAATATCTCCCCATCTATCTTCAGCAATATTCTTTGCATCTTGAAATAAGGATTCATTTAAAAAACTTCTTCGATTTACTGTTGTCATATTATCAGAATTCCATGGCAATCCTTTTTGCTGTGGATAAGGAATAAAATACCAATTTTTCTCAGGATAATCTTCAATATTAATATTATTATGATTTAAAATAATTATGTTGTTAAATTTTTTTGAGAATTTAACAACATAATTGAGTAGTATTTGTAAAATTTTTGTCATTTTTAATTTAATTTATCTGCGATTAAAGCTGCTTCATACCCTGTTGTATTAGTACCCTCGACTGGAGG